>JGI24512J20087_1000051_pt1 | contig 232415 bp, 230 predicted proteins | sample LinPmetageLP35_FD_20087 | JGI IMG/M metagenome (IMG submission 20087) | reverse complement strand
ATGACGCTGCTGTGAGAAAGTCGAGTAGTCTGGACATTGTGCTTGTACGACCGCCACTGCTGCAGCCGAAGCTAGAATCCCAGAGGAGAAAGTACGTCCTCTCATTGTCGTTTGCTCTGCAGACTCAAGCTTTGCCTTCCTCCAAGACAATATCGAATTGCGACCAGACTCTCGTCGTCAAATAAAGGAGCTTCAAGTCAGCCATTTCGCTCGCAGGGCTCGGCGTCATATATTTATGAGATGAGAGGTGATCGTCGCTCAGTCAGGTACCAGCTTCTAGGCCAACTTTTCCCCGCTACCCCGCGCTGATCAGTCGTCGATTTTGTCAAACACCCCGCTATTTGTGCTCCTCGTGGTCAAGCTTGCTGTGAGATCATAAGCGGACTAAGAGTGAAAAGCTTGCTAGATGAATTGCGACGCGGCGAAGCGGTACAACGTTACAGTACGATTTGCCAGCACTTCGAGTCTGTGATGTGCTTGGTTGGGATTGGGGTTGGGGTTGGGATTTGAGAGCGGGCGAGTCGGCCCTTCCGGATAGTGGGTATGCTTTCTTGAATTGTCGTGAGATCTGAAGAGGGGAAAATGTTGCCAGCCAGGGCCGCGGGTATGTCACTTAAAATACTCAAGACTCGTCGATCTCCCCGAAATGGTTCGGATAATGTACTGTTTCGCTTGAATTGTTTCCGACAGTAGGTAAGAGGGCACGTAGCTCATCCAACACTCATGAGTGAAGCGAAGGTTCGTCAGGACCAAAGCCTAGATTTGCTGTACAGTCAAGCTGCAGGTGTGTATAATTGAAAAGTGGTATATAGCGTATCTCGTTCCGTTCCCTCGTAAGATCTTACCTTCCTCGCTCATTAATCGTCGAGAGCACAGATGCCCCTACTTACACTCTCCTCTCATTTCCATGACCACATCAGTGTCCTGATCTGCTTCATATCCAAGAGATAATCAAGATACGAACCATCCTCCACCTTCCCAATTGCCAGGCGCGTATAGAGCCTCTCTCTTCAACCCAGAATATTTGATCCCTTTCAATATGAAATCAAGTCTGCCGAAATCAATCGGCTTCAGGATCCATGCGTCGAATCTAGAAAATAGCATTAGCATTCTGACATTCGACGACGAGTGATAGGATGACAGAACATACCCCGTTTGGATGTAGTCGAATCTCTTACTCTCCGAAAGCGAGGCCGACACCGCAATAATTGGAACTCTCGGACGGATCTTTCTGAGCTCTTCGAGTTCTCGCTCAAATCTGCGAATCATTTTTGTGGACATCATTCCATCGACCAGCGGCATCTGTAGATCATCAGTACTTGTCTCCAATAAAAACAAGAAGAAAGTTCGCTCACCTGAATATCCATTAAAATAACATCCACGGAGTGAGGACTCAGCGCGAATTGATCATGGCATTCCTGGCCATCATTCACATGTTCCACCGTATGTCCCAGCTTCGTGAGCCTCCGTATCAAAAGCCTCGCATTGATCGGATTGTCTTCTGCAATCAGCACAGAAAGAGGTTCTCTCGTATATTCAGCTCTGTCGCCGCCCATATTTGGGAAAGGATATGTTGACCGTGATGAAGTGTCTTGACTGGACATGCCTCCGCTCTGACTGTCCGGCGAAGCTGGAAATACTGGCTGATCTCCTGGGGATGGCAAGACCGTCTCTTCCGTTAGGAATGTTGGCGTGCCTTCGGCTATATTCTCCATTTCGTGGCGCGGAGATGGCACGAGTGGTGTGCTGCCTGTATCTGACAAGGCCCTGAGCATGGTTGGCTCTTTGGCCTCAAAAAGAGGTCCCATTGGGACTGATAGGCTAGGTTCTTCGATGGCGTGCTGAAATGGCAGTTCAATGCCGAAGATAGTTCCCTTTCCAAGCTCGCTCTGAACTCTGATTTGTCCCTTCATGTTCTTGACATATCGAGCTACGACAGCGAGACCAACTCCTAGAGGCTGATCGTCCGACATGGATGAAGTGGAAGTTTCCCCCGTGAGGTTATCTTCGTCAATAACTTGTTCGAAGTCCTGGAACAGTTCCTGGCAGTGAAGTGGTAAGTATAGAGTCTCTTGATAAGGAGTAGCCTCACTTACATCTAATTGACTCTCTGACATGCCAATGCCGGCATCTTGAACAGTGATACCAATCACAGAGCTAAGTTCCTGAGTCTTGATCGGCCGGATATCGACTTTGATACCACCCTCAATACAGTGCTGGAAGGCGTTGCTGACAACGTTCGATAGAACTTGACGAAGACGAGAAGCATCTCCCTTAACCATCTCAGGTATGCCCTGATGCGTGGAAACAGTCAGATCCAAGCTCTTCCTCATTGCCTCTTTCCTAAATTGTGTAATGACATCTGACACCGTAACACCGAGGTCAAAAGTCTCATCTGGAGAATTGATGGGACCCTCTTCGGCTTTTGTGAGGTTGAGAAGGTCGTCAATGACATATATGAGGGACCTGGAGGCTTTGTGGGCTTTGCCCAAAATGTCTCTTGTTGTGTCATCAATGGGATTTTCAAGCGCCATCTCGAGATAATTGACGATAGCGTTCAGCGGCGTTCGAACTTCATGTGAAGAGTTCCTGATCAGCAGTCTTGTCATTCGGTCGCTCTGGCCGGCGGCATCCTTTTGTCGCCAAATTTCGATGAATCTGCCATAAAGCAAACTCAGCACTGCAGCTGTCTCCAACTGATCTTCAGTCCAATCTTTGCTCAGTCCAGCCACTGTTTCGGTCCATCGTTTGAAGCTCATTCTCGGTTCCAGGTATTCTGTTCCGGCCCTCTTGATCTTCTCGTATGGGTTTCCGGCCCATCGAATCTCCCGAAGCTGTCCTTTTCGGAAGAATACCATGAAATCATTACCCCAGACATTCAGTGGAATGACCAAGCATCCAGATATCGAATTGATGCCAGGAGCGTATTTTATCTCCGGGAAATCCTTGTTGATGTTCTGTGATGCGAATACGGTCGTGAATCTGCGATGTTGCAGGTACGCAAGCATGGCGAGTGCTTCTCGATACGGTTCAAGCCTTCCAATAGCACGGGCCTCATCATGAATGCTGAGGAGCCCGAAATCTGCATCAAACACCCGTAGTAGATCTGCTGACGAGGCTGCGATAAATCCTGCAGGGTTCTGAGTAGGAGGAGTCTTCTCAGGCGGTTTCCTTGCCTCGATTCGTTGCATCATGAGAAGTCGTTGGATGTTCGTCGCCGCGCATTCTCCGATATTTCGACAGAGTTCGCGTACAGGTAGGGGAATCTGGATACCTAGATCTCCATAGCCGTGACAGGCAACCAAACCCCATAGATCATCATCAATTACAATAGACACCGACATGGATGATCGAACGCCCATGTTACCTAGATACTTCAAATGGATGGGTGACATAGCTCGAAGATAAGAATGGCTGAGGTCCAGTGGTATTGCAAAAGCTTCTGCATCGCGACACACCTGAACAAATCAGCATTATGAGCAAAATATAAGCCAGCGAGATGAGGCTGAGAAAATCTTACCAAACGAGCTGTTTCGGCATCGCGGTCATATAGAATACGGATCCTGTTGATCTTGTAAAGCTCACGAGCCTGTTGAGGAATATCGGAGGCTAGTGTGAAGAGTTAGATCTGGGTTGCTCCTCAGAACGTCTGGGAGAGATAGACAGTACCTGGGAAATGAAGGCCTGCAGCTTCAATCAGCACATAGCACGTAAGTTGTGACCGACAATAGATGGACTGACCTCTGAACAGATCCAAGCTAGCCTTTGGATTAACAAGTTCCGCTTCCACACATCCGTTCTTATGACCATCGAAGCGGTAGAACATCACTCGATGAAAGCCTGTCAGTTCCGAGATAATGCCCACGACAAGGTCCAGAACCTGCTGTACAGATCTTGCTGCAGATAATTGTTGCTGTGCCTGGATCATGGCGTTAAAAAGATTCATGGAAGAGACACCGATCAATTTCTTATGCCGCGCAATCTGCAATACTCTGAGAGGAGCGCTTTCACTAGTGATGCTCTTGAGCCGTTCATCAGGGTGAACCTCAATGTCAATGGTCTGTATTGGCGTCTCAGGTAATGTCTTATCAGGTATGTCCGGATGGTAGAACACATCTGAGAAGTCCTCGAACTCTAGAATCACCAGATCTTTGGTCCCTTTCGAAATGTGGAGGGCACACCAGAGCCGCTTATTTGTTCCATTCGGCAAGATCAAGCCCACATCAAATATGTCGAGATGCGTGTCTTCGTTGGTCTCCTTGGGCGTTTCGTGGAGAGCGTGCTCAATCTGTGCGATTATATTCTCGCGCGACTCGGCATCCAGTATATCCAAGAAGGATCTGAGGCCAAAAAGCTCCTCCGGGCTGTACTCGAGTACCCAGAGAGAGTTCTCGCTCACGATCCGAACCTCGAGGTTGCCTTCCTTATCGTACCTCAAAGCCAGTAGCACCCCATATGATTGGACTGCCCCTGGGGTGTGAATCGGCTCATCTTCACAACGGTGGAATTTCTGTCGCGAAGGGTCCGATATGATGCCAGGGAAAACACCTGGCGGCCCGGTGGTAGCAGGAACTAATTGTGTTCTCTCGGTCCTCTTCCTCTGAAATCCCAAGCTCTCATTCGGCGTCGATAAATCGGCTTCGCCATGTTCGGAATGGAGCCTGCGAAGTGTATGGGACGGAGGTACTGGCGGGTATGGTGGGGGAAGATACGGCGATTCAGCGCCAGTATCCTTCGAGTTCTCAACATTGCTGTCTACCTCATCATATACTGCAGCAAGTTGTTCTGCTGTTCTGATGGGCAATTCTACCGAACCGATATCTGCCCCAGATTCTCGCGCATTGCCAGGCTTGGGGGTCGAGTCCGTGTCCCCGACAAGATTTCGGATGGGGAAAACACGCTCGACAGCAAAGTCTTCACTTGAAAGGAAGACGACAGGCTTTGAAATGCCCGGAATATTCGACATCCTCTAGCATATTTGACGGCGGAACTCTTCGCAGGGCTGAAACCCCTCGTCGATGTTCAGCCAAGTTGCGCAACGAGTCGAAAGAACGATCGCGAGCAATTTACTACGATACGAGGTCGAGCTTTCTGGAGGTGCGTGGTACAGCAGTGATGAAGGGTTCAGATTGCAGCTGTGGCTGAAAGAAGCTCGGGGGCCCAGCCTGCTCGTGTCTCGTGGAAAGTCAGGCCACTTTCGCTTGAATTGTGACATCTGCAAGGTCTCTTTGGATCGTGCGTGTAGCGATTCATGAACGCCATCGCTCGATCACCTCGATTGCGATTGCGCTTTGAACCCCCTGCATGTCAGGAAGACCCCTAGGACTTGAGGTTGGAATTGATTTGATTCGCTGCCGGCAACAACATCGGGGGATACCAGCTGAAAACCACTCTTATCTGATCGGAAGCTTGGAATCGAGGGCATCTTGAAGAAGTACTTGAGGATCGTGTATGGCTGGCAAATAATACCTCCATGCGCCGCGCCGATGGGCAGACATGCGCCGCGCCGATGGGCAGACTTGCGCCGATGGGGAGGATTCTGCCTCATTTCGATCAAGAGTAGCCGCCACACGATTCGCTATTCCGCCCGGTTGTATCCCGATTAAGCCTATATGAAACTGAATCAATGGTGGCATGCATCTGAATTTGAAGAATGCAGTCGTTGACAGATGCAGGTTTGGAATCCCATCCCAATCCGAACCTGAGTGACATCCTGACAGGTACTGACAGGACGAGCTTATTTCTGAGCGCACGTGGCTATCGGAACTCAAGTCCGTAGCCGACAGCGCCAGCAAGCCTGCAAAGTTAGAAGCCAATTTACAAATGAAGCTATTCTCAGATCGCGAAGACACAGCTCAATCGGCTGAGCACTACGTGACAAGAGCTTTGACTTTTTGATTTCCTTGAATATCGTGGTGGCAAAGAAAATTCTGTTTACCCTCCAAGCCCAACAGTGGGTGGGTAGGACTGGGTCTATCGACCCTTGACCAGCTGGAGATGCTTGCAAGCCGATGTATTCCCGGCGTCAAGTATCATCAAAGTAGACTTTCCGCTTTCCCTTGTCAGATGAACAATTTCACGATCGCCGTACATGACTTTTTCTTCGATACTATAGATCCATTAGTTCCTGCCGCTTGTAAATGTCCAAACTATTTTACAGAACATCAAGCCTATTTGAGATATATGATGTGATACAATCGAGATTGTCAAGGCAGGAGGCGTAGAGATCACGAACTGTGCGGAAGTATCCACACCTGGGAGTCCTCGAAACTCATTTCTTGATGAGAACAAGGTGCATTCATTTGTATCTTCTTTTATATACACCCGCCACCTCTATTTACCTTCCTACATATACACCGCTTCCATCCTTCTAATATAATTCAACTATAACAATGTAAAATGAGACGATGATGATGCATTAGATACCAAACATATGCTTATAAATGACAGAAAATTAAAAGAAAACGTATTTCGTGGCGTGACGCTGCGCTGCGCTGTGCTAAATGTGACTTCTATCTGCGATTGAAGTTGAGGTATCTCGACTGAAGAAACAATTAGTGAATGATTCCCGGTTACTTTCATGGGAAAGTCGAAGGAGATAGAAGAACTTACACCAAGGAATAGCAAAACCAAATTACTTCCAATGAACGCAATCAAGATTCCGAGATCTCTCCAGCGGTTGCTGAAGTCGAATCCAAGACCAGAGTAAAATTGATCTCCGATCTTGTAAGCGCAGTATTCACAAGCATCAGTCACGTTGCTGACGATGTAACCTGGGCCACCGGCTTGGAAGAAATCGGTCATGTATTCGCCGCAGTTCTGGCCGCCGGGCGCAGAGAAGCGTTGAAGCTCGGAAGAGGTACAGGTAACTTCGCGGCCATGGAGTTCAGTGACGACCATACCGCCGATAAGGCGAGTGAAGGGGTCGAGCTGGTACAGCCACGCACGCCAGAATTTTGGGATCTGCGGCTTGGGGATTGTGACACCGCAGAAGAGGGCGAAGGTGATGATGATGAAGGGGTTGAGGAGCGCGGAGATGAAAGGACTAGGTGTGATAGCTGCTACCATTTGACCGAGAGTGACGGAGAAGAGCTCGGTGACGAGAACCATGAAAAATTGGTATCCTGCTCGGGAGCTGGCGGATTGGAAGCCTGGCATGTAGTAGATTGGCAAGAAGAATCCCACGGCGCAGAGAATAGAATATGGCATTTCTGCTACGACCAATGAGGAAGCGAAAGCGAATTGGCCGTACATTTTGGAAGACGCTTCTCTGTAGTAGATCATACGAGACATGGCGTACTTGGGCTCGACTTGTGCGAGAATCAAGGCCGGAAGGACAGTGACCTGGAAAATGACGAAGACTCTGTATTGCAGGGATTGGCGAGAATCATCGAGGTTGAGATAAGCAAGACCGGTCAGGAGGGCGATGATAACGTGGTTGAAAAGACGAGTGAAGCCATAGTTGGGCGAGCGCCAGAAGGCGAGGTTGGTCCGCTTCTGGACGATCTTGAGTTGATGCATGAGCGGAGTCGCGAATTCTGCCTCGTCTTTCTTGACATGCGTGGCAACGTCCGCAAGTCTTTCAGTCTTCATTTGCGAGATCTTGTCTTTGATGTTAGCCAGTTCTGGGGACTCGGCAAAGATCTCGGCCCAGTCTCTGTCACCAACTCGAGCAGCTTGTCCGGCTCCTATAGCATCCAGCATGTACTCAGCAGGGTTGGCGTCTGGCGGACAGTCGGCACCATGTCTGTGCAGGTAGTCAATCAGAACACAGGCATCCTTCCCGATGTCACCAAAGTAGACAGTCTGGCCACCTCTTTGGAGAAGCAGTAAACGATCGAAGTTCTCAAATAGCGCAGCGTTAGGTTGATGAATTGTGCACAAGATGGCCTGTCCGGCGCTTGCGAGCTTTCTCAAGAATCTGACGATGTTGAATGCGGACTGAGAGTCGAGACCAGAAGTAGGTTCATCCAAGAACAACAGAAGCTCCGGCTTAGCCGCCAACTCGACACCAATGGTGACACGCTTTCGCTGCTCTACGGCGAGACCAGATTCGGGATCTCCAATAATTGCATCGGCCATGTCTTCCATCTCCAAAAGGCTAAGAATCTCCTCGACGTAAGCGTACTTCTCTGCTTGTGGTACCTCGAATGGTTGACGAAGATCGGCCGAGAATCTCAAGGCTTCACGGACTGTTTGAGTAGCTTCGTGGACGTCAAGTTGTTCGGCGTAAGATGTTCCTCTTTGGAAGGCATTTCCGGGAGCAATGCCATCGACAAGAATATCACCAGAAATGACTCCAATGTTCTTTCTCGCGGCCAGGACATCAAGAAGGGTTGTCTTTCCAGCTCCACTTGCACCCATGAGAGCAGTGAGTTCTCCAGGTCGAACGTAGCCATAGACGTTATTCAATAGACGCAGTTGTCCAGCCGGCGTGGGCACATCGTAGTTGAGACCTTCCCAAGTAAGAACAGCTTTGGAGGTAATGTTAATCTCTGAGCCTTGAGCATCACCCTTGGCGGCTCTTCTCTCGTCACGCTTTGCAATAAGGGCTGCGTTCAGCTCATCTCTCTCCTTGTTGGGCTTCTGGAAGACCTTCGCCGTATTGCCACCAGCACCAAAGGTGATCCATTCTCCCAGTGTCATGTTGGTGATCAAGAAGAAGACGATCAAAGCAACGATGATGCCAAAGTTACGCCAAAGCTCATCTGGGCGGTAGGAGAAGCCATCAATGATATATGCAGAACCAGAGACTTGATCGGTTCCGGCAACACTGCCTGCAAGGGTACAGACTTGATTGTCAATATTGGTGTATGATGGACCAGATGGAATCAAGGACTCTCCGGTGCAAGTCAGTGTGAGCCGGCTGAATTCGTTCTCCATTAAAGCAGAAAATCCAAGACCCAAGGCATTGATCCAGTAAATCCATCGTAGCCATACCTTCTCGGACTGGTATTGGATGATATATCCAGAGGTAATAACGAAAAGCGTAATAATGGTTGCTGCAAATTTGATGGCGTAGTCGAAATCAGGGCACAGGCACCCGACCGTCCTAAAGAAAAGCGTCATGGACCTTCAAGAATGTTAGCTCTGAAAGAATCAAAACCCTCGGATCAGAACCTCGGATCCTAAGACACGTCCCTGATCCAAGATCCGAGATATTTGGAAGTCACAGGTTAAAAAGGGTACATACATGTAGCCACTAACGATAACAATGTAGAAGGTGAAGAATGCACCTGCATCTCGGACCAGACCGCACATGAAGTAGACAATGATCGAAAAAACCAGAATCTGAGTCGCCGAGAAGACCAAATCGACCAAGATCTGAGCGATCCACAATGCAGAAGGTCGATGGAAAGTGTACGCCTTGTGCTTGTTGACGATTGGACGACCTATCATCGTACTGGCTAGTTCTGAGAAAGCCTGGAAAGCGTTGAAAAGCAGACTGATGAACAGAAGACCACCACGAGTGAAAGCACCGGCAGAAGTCTGCGGCAAGTTCAACCACACGGTTCCGAGAACGATCGCAATGACGATAGAAGTGATCCAACTGACGACCAAAGAGAACTTGTCTTGCCACTTGATCAGGTATTGACGTTGCATCAAGGCCCAGACTTGCAAGTAGAAGGGGATGCTGTACACCGACTTTGATGCACCCTTTCGCTTACTGTCGTGTACGGCAGTAAGGAAATCTTCTTGTCGTTGCTTGTCCTCTGCAATGGACTTTCGGTATTGCTCCATTTCATGACCAAGCTCAGTTGCAAATTTCGACTTGTTGAATGCCTCTGCCAGAGTCTCAGGACTATGTGGAGCATTCTCAGATGACCGTCCATCGGCATACTCTCGTTCGAATTGATCTGTGCAGCCGGTCAAGAAATCGGGGGAGGTCTGGTTTGATACTTTAGTACTGGCATGTTTACAAGTCTCAGGGTTAATTTGAGACGTTGGGATCAATCCGAAGATATTCGGTGTCAAGGGCGAAAAGTACTTACCTGGCGAGGCTTCTCCTTGAACCCAAGACCTTCAAAGTAAGCTCGAGCTTCACTCGCAGGTCCAAAATAAACTTGGCGTCCTGCATCAATTACCAAGACTTTGTCGAATTGCTTGTAAATGTTCTCGGACGCTTGATAAAGCGATACGAAAGTGGTTGTCTTGTAGATATTCGTCATGACTCGGAGAGATTTCGCGTAATCCAAAGCAGTCGAAGCGTCCAAACCACGAGTGGAATTGTCCCAGGCACAGACAGTTCCTGCTGTAACCATCATTTCTGCAATAGACACTCGCTTTCTCTCGCCTCCAGATACACCACGCACGAATGGATTGCCGACAATTGTGTTCCGCGTATGCTCAATGTTGAACATTTTCAGGAGAGTTGTAATAACTCTATCCTTGAAGTCCGCTTTTGACATCCCCTGAGGACGCTTTCCTGGAGTCTTTGTATCAAGCGCAAAACCTAGGGTCTGACCAACAGTAAGAGTGGGATGATGCACATCGTCTTCCTGGTTGTACACAGCTTCTCCTCGGTATTGTTTCGCAAAAGTATCTGCGTCGAATGGGCCATAGAGAACTTCTCCATCCACGCCAGTGTAGCCGAACCGCTGGTTTGCAATGACTTTCAAGAATGTCGTGCAACCTGAACCAGGACGTCCCAGTACGAGCACCATCTCTCCTGGGTGAACGACGCCTCGGAAATCTTTCAAGATATTGACCTCCCTCCCTTTCTTGCCAACACCGAAAATGTTCATGGCTGTCTCGAAGACATTGAAGAAGCTAATGAAGGCATCAGGGAACGTCCTCACGAAATTCGTTACTCCTCCAGTTCCCGACACTGTCAGATTATCCCAGATGACGCCGATATGCTTAGGTCGAAGTCCGGATTCTTGCTCTGCCTAGAACAGTATTAGCCGATGAAATTTTGAAGTAACCACTCAGTAACGTACATGATGATTTCCGCGCAGTGTGCTCTCCAGATCAAAAGCCTCCTCGTCAGTCGTGGAGTCCTCAGAAGCAAGCTGCTCAACATCTTTTTCGCTTACGCCCTTCTTCGATTGTCTCGATTGCGTTCTCGAAAGTCGTCTGCTGGTTTGACTTATGCCGGACAACTCTCTCTGCAATGTCGCGAACTCCGCCTCTGCGGCCTTGACATCGATGCCCGTGTTTGTGGAAGAGAAGCCATTGGGGTTTGCATGTCGCACATTTTCTCGCTGCACCTCTGGATCTGTTGCGGTATCGATTGAGGTTCGCGCAGTGTTGTTGGAAGTGTCAATTGGGGATTCCTCGAGTGCCTTGGGAGACTGCTCGTAGGTTCCTTTCTCAGACATAATTTCGCGCGTCACAGGGCGTGCCCCCGCCAAATCCTTGACGAAAGTCTGTTTGGCTGACAGCCTGGGGTATTGATAGGCCGCGTAAGAAACAGAAGCGAGGTTATTATATAAAGAAGAATAGACGGCTATGGAATTCCAACGTCTACTGAGAATCGAGGAAGAGAAGTTCGGTACGGTATGAAAGGAATGAAAAGCAAAGGAAAAGAGTGCTGCTGTGGTTGACGATGCAAGTGGCGCGCAGCTCTTACAATAAACATTTTTCCAGGGGATCTTCGAGGTCTCGGTCAAGTCCTGCAGACACCGGGATTAAGATCGGACTTGTCTAAGTGGGGTCATAAGACGGCCATGTTGAGTTTATACAATGGCCCTTGTGCACTTCTGGTCATTCTATTCGTCACTAGCTCTCGGATAGTGGAGGGGACAGCTCGTAGTGGAGTTGTTTTGCGGAATCGAAATTCGATTTGATGGAGCCACTAAACCGATAGCCAAACAGGCACGCTACGCGATTAGTTGAAATGGCTATCCGTGCATTTCCCGAGTCATAACGAGTGGCTATGATATCCTTCGTGGACGCCTTGGGGCAACGAGGCTGCGGGAGGATGGTAGCACAAAAGGAGGGGCAGCTTCTTCCAGATGTTGATGACAAGACCTAGACTTGTCAGAAGCAGAGAAATGATGACTGCGGGTATGTCCTCGGGTTCCTTTCTCGTAGAAAGTCACTAGCTTCTGTTCTGACTTCTGAAAAATACGATAAACTTTTGAGCACCCCCTTGTTATCTGATGCGCTTCAGGCTTCAAGCACCTAAAATGGTACGCCGTTTGAGTCACCACTCACCAGACATCAAACTCCGCGCGGAGAGAACTTTATTCCGAAGACCATGGATCATCAAACTTTGAGATATAGTCCACCCGCCAAGCACAAGTCCAAGCTTCACCGCTGTTGGATTGAGAAGAAAAGCTGACAAAACTTCCAAAGGAAAGCTGACGGAAGTGGACCTGCTTGCGCTAACTCGAATCTCGCTACGAAACAAACAAGGGAAGCAGTGCGGGACTGCTGACAACGCGGGTTTCGATTTCGGGCGACTTCGGCCGAACGAGGCTGTCGAAATTCCTCTGTCTATACGTACTCCCCAGGTTTCTGGACTTGAAGATACTGGAGAAACCATCAATTTGAAGTTGGAATGCTTCAATTTCCAATCGACGAGCACAATAATGACGGAAAGGGCGCCTCGCTTCTTTTGGCAAGAGTAGCATGTCGGCCATATCTTCCCGATTGCATCTTGGCTGCAGTATCTTTGAACCAGCCCGCATGATTGGACTGCTCGTGTAGACGGGAGTTGATTCATACTGACTGTCAACAGTCACAAATGCCATTTCTATAATCACCCCTTCAAATGCATCCAATTTGTACAATGCAGCCATGCTATGAAAAGTCTTCTCCTTCACCACGATGCTCTAATAGTAACGGGGGACGAATCCGCTGAGTCGATCGGCAACACCTCTGGTGGAAGGCTACCACCAACCATGTCGGCCAATTCCTCGCAGAATTCCATCCACATCGCAGACAGCTCGTTGTAGCTCGTTTGTGTCGTAAGAAGCATTCCACCCACCTTCGCATCTGCAAGGCCGTCTATCACCTCCGCCTGAAGCAGTTCGTCATCGGGAAAGTCATGTATGAGATATGTGGATCGTTCGAGCAGATCTGAGGGTGTCGAAGTCAAGACCGATATATTGAAAGCCGCCCATTCGTTTTCGAAGACATTGACTGTGTCAGCTAGATCGTAGAACGCCCTATCGACAGCGACGCCAGGATTGAATGAGATATGTTGTCTGCCGGGTCCAAGAGCCTCCTTTGCAAAAGTGGTTATGTTGCTCATGTACGCCCAGGTCTCCTCTGTCAAAGCCGAAGTCGTCTCGTCAAAGAATATGCCTTGGACTGCGATATTTGGATTGGTATGAGTCGGCCAAGCAGCATAGCAATCGATATCTGCGAGCACGAGATCGAGATCTCGGTGAATCCAACTTATGGGAACATAACCAAGGGTGACTACATTCGTGAAACTGTTCAGCCCATCGAGAGCAACTTCATAGTTCTTGTCTGGAAAGACGTTCGCCAAATTCGGCGCAACGATGATCTGGAAGTTCAGATTTGGATGTGCGGTGATTGATGCCGTGATATTACTCCACGACGTCTCATTGTACGGATACAGGTAAAGCGGCAGAAGCACGAAAGCTGGGTTGACCATCTCGTCGAAGGGCGTGCATATGAGCAACGAAAGATCCCCGATATCCACACTCGTCGACTTCAACTAAACGCGGAGAATTGAAACGTATGGACGACATTGAGAAAGAGAAATCTGGTTTCGACATCGTGAACTTGGCTGTGATGTGCGCACGCGTCGGAACGACACCACGAGAAAATTACTCAGGCTGAATAGTGAATATCGACGTCCTCTGTTATATACAAGACGTAGAAAACCTGGCACCGGCACTTGTAAGGCTTGAAAGTGGATCGGGTATCCTCCTATGCTATAAATAACATAAGAATTGTTTCGTTCGATACAGTGCACGTCATGTCGTTTCGGACAGGCGGTTCAGTGCAAGAATTGCTTTGATCGAATTTATGTAGAATCCGGGAAAGCTGGGATGCGGTGTTCGATTGCGAAGACCAAGACCCTGGCTCTGAGGGGAGACTTGCCACGAAGCAAACTAGATACTGACTCTTCTTATGAAACTTTCTCTGCATACAGAATGGAAGGCAATTTCTATCCTAGGGTTCAAATACATCGCGCCCTTCTCATGCGCAAAACTCCTTCATCATCTCCAAAGTCGGGAATTTCCCCGCCAAGGACCACAACAGATCTGGTCAAGCCTCCAAAGCGGGGAAGCGAGACGAGGGTTTTCCCGCAACCTCATTATCCTGATCAACATTACAGCCGTTCTAACCGTCTCTCAGATCCTGCATATATTGAGCTTCTATTATTATCATAGATATCTGCGAGGCCCGAGCCGAACTCCCTCGTGGTGCCAAGTAACGTTTCAATCAGCCTCAGGCCTCAACAGGTCACTGCGAGTGCTCGAATAACTTGTATTGATGAGTGGTCAATTGACGAATTGGAACGATTGGCCTCTGCTTCACGTATAGCTGTAAGCAAATGCGGGGGACTGCTACGCCTCACAGTATCAACAGTGGGATATGACGATCAAGTACAACATTTCATGTGCTGTACAGGTAGTGTAACAATCCGGTCACTGTGGGTCGGGAGATCTTCGAGTTCATAAGGTCAAGATGACGATTGACAAAATGGCATTCAATTCTTTCGAAGTCTTTGATCTGGACGAATATAGCAGTCCTTTCCTAGATCTTCTCCTTTTGTGTCTTCGTCTCTCTATTCACCGTCTCAGCATGATGGCTTCCAATATAATTAGATATCTGGTGGTCATGGTGGGGGCAATTCCTTTGGTACTTTCTTCGAAGCCGGTATTGCAACCCACGCCACCTATGGGTTACAACAACGTATGCTTCCTTTCTTTCCACTGTGATAAAAAAAAGATATGTATCTGATTTCTAGCTTCCTGAACACCTAGTGGGCTGCTCTCATGTGTGGTCTAAACGAGACCGTTTTTGTTGAGACCGCCCAATATATGATCAAGTATGGTCTCCTGGATGCCGGATACAACAGAATTAATCTAGACGACTGGTGAGTTCTTCCCGAATTTCTAAATGACGACATCAGTCCAAAGAACTTCCAAGAAAGAGATGCTAACCCTTCACAAAGCTGGAGCACAATGTCCCGTGCTGCAAATGGCTCGATGGAATGGGACAGAGAGAAGTTCCCCCGTGGACTCCCCTGGCTCACAAACTACCTGAAAGAGCTTGGCTTTATACCCGGCATCTACACCGATGCGGGAAACCTGAGCTGTGGAGGATATCCAGGAGCCTTCGGCTTTGAAGCACTAGACGCCCAGACATTCGCGGACTGGGGCTTCGAGTATGTCAAACTAGACGGCTGTAACATGCCTACTGGTACAGAGGCCGAATATAAGTCCGTTTATGGACGCTGGCATGATGTTCTGGAGGACATCAGGGATGCGACCGGTAACCCAATGATCTTTTCCGAGTCAGCGCCAGCATATTTCGCAGAAAATGCAAATCTCACAGACTGGTACAGTGTCATGAATTGGGTGCCCAAATTTGGACAGCTTGCCCGCCACTCACGAGACTCCTTGGTATTCAACTCTACACTATACTGGCCCGATATCACGGGATGGGACTCAATCATGTTCAACTACGGCCAAGAAGTACGACTGTCTCGATATCAGCGCCCTGGATACTTCAATGATCCAGATTTTCTAAATGTTGACCATTTCGATTACACCTTGGATGAAAGGAAGTCGCACTTCGCTCTCTGGTCGTCCTTTTCTGCACCTCTCATAATCTCCGCATGGATGCCGAATCTGAACTCCACTGAAATTGAGTATTTGGGTAACATGGGTATCATTGCAGTCGACCAAGATCCATTGGCAGCACAAGCTACTCTTGTCAGCCAAGACGGTACGTGGGACGTGTTGACGAAAGAACTTGCGAACGGAGACCGACTTCTCACGATCCTGAACCGGGGTAATTGCACAGCAAGCCATAGCGTCTCTTTCGCTCGAATCGGACTGCCTGATCTCCATATGGTTCACGTCAAGGACTTGTGGACAGGACACTCTACGCGCGCATTCAAAGAAGTGACTGCACAGGACGTCCCCTCCCATGGAACGGCTATCTTTAGGCTTTCGGCGCCGAAGGGACGATGCAGCAGCGTACCGACCGGCATGATCTTCAACACTTTCTCCCTCGCAACCTTGACTGCTTCGTCTGGAGGCGTAAGTTGGACGAATTCGTCTGCAGCAGATGAACAAGTCTGGCAAACAAGAAGCGACGGAACGATCAGAGCCCTGGCCAACCCTTCGACTTGCCTGACTGATTTGGGTGAGGGGAAGCTTGGACTTGCAAGATGCTCGAGAAGAGCAGCCCAGAAATGGGATTATACTTACTCGGGAAATGTCCTGAGTCGAAACTCGAACATGTGTCTTGCTGAAGCTGATGGTGGTACTGCGATACTAAATGCCTGTCTCGACCAGGTTGATAGTCAGGTCATTGCGCTTCCCAGTGGGGTGAAGATAATTGGGAGTTAGTCTACCACAGCTATGAGTATCTATGAACCAAATGTCGATTCCAGTTCTCATCAGTGAACATTATAGAGTATGTTCAGTGCTTTCATGTTTTCGTCGCCGGTCTAGTAAGCTGCAACGAAGCCTCTACCAATCGAACTCCTCCCCAACCAAATCCTCGCTCAGCCGCCACAATTTCTCCTGATTCTCCAAATTGCTCGCATACTCCCTCACCTTCAGCTTACTCACGTCCCCATTGTTCAAATACTCTCCACTGAACTCCTCAAGTTCCGGGTCCAGCGCTGCGATCAACGTAGTTGCACATCCCTGCTCTAAGGTCTTCTGAGGTTCACGGACGAATATTCTCCCTTCTTTGGCTTCAGATGCAATCATACGGGCGAGTCCGTCTGCGAGTATTGCCTTGTTGCTGAGCATGTGAACTTGAAGATTCGAGCGGATCGCTGTGTGGTTTGTCAAAATGGGAGAGCGCCTTTTCTGGTAGAAAATACTTACAGCCAGGATTCAAGGAGAATGCAAAACCACCACTTTTCTCCATCTTCCTCGCAAGAGATTTGGCGAACAACATATTTGCCGTTTTCGACTGCCCATACGCCTCCCACTCGTTATAACTCTTCCCATCCTTCTCATCAATACGTCAGCACCAATCCACTCACCATCCTACATCCTCCACCTGTTCGACGCCAGGAGACAGTGTGGAGAAATAAACTCACCTCAAAATTCCAATCCTCAAACCTCACGCCCCCATGCGCATACGCACTACTTCCCACAACCACAACCCTCGTCCCCCTGCCCATCAGCTTCCCCCTCAATAAATTAACCAGCAAAAAGTGTCCCAAATGATTCGTCGCAAATTGGCTCTCAACCCCATCTACACTCTTCTCATACGGACAAGCCATGATCGCCGCATTACAGATCAGAATGTCGATTCTCTCAACCAAATCATTGATTTGCTTGGCTGCATCTCGAACGGACGCTTGAGAAGCGAGATCGCAGGGGATGAATGTTGTTTTCATGGATGGGTGAGAGCTGATAATGGTGTCTATCACAGGTTGGATCTTTTGAAGGGAGCGCCCAGTGAGGATGAGGTGGGCTGGGAGGCCGGAGGAAAGGGTGAGGACAGTTTGGGCGCCGATGCCGCCGATTGAGGGGCCGGTTATGAGGACTGTTGGAAGTGTTAGATGATTGTTTAGAGGAGCTTTGGGCAAAAGGTTGGAGGCGTTCGGGAAGATGAACTGACTTACTTGTTTTGCCTTGGACGCGGTCTTTGAAGGCTGAGACCACTTCGTCGCCTGTGGAAGAGAACGACCAACGAGTCATACTTTCAGTTTCTGGTTGTTGTTCTGGAGCTGAATAGGATTTTGATGCTATGAGATTAAAGTTGAGAATAGACGGCGGTTGGAAAAATCAAGGTGGGAATATCGCAAGGGTTATTGGCAATTCGTCTGAAGTCTCAAAGCACTTGTTCAGTGAAAATTTCAGGGTAATCAGTCACCTCTTGGACCCAGTTTTTATGTATCTCACCCTCGAATCCCGATCAATCGTGGCAATTGACTGCATCTAAGATCTAGCGGTGATGCGGCCGCGCAAAATCACAATCCCCCAGGTCCCGGAGAAAACGACTTTAAACCCGAGATGGCTGTGTCAGCACGTTGCATGTTACAAGACAAGTTCTGACATAGCCTATCGTTACATCATCGTTGTGTAGCGTTTGCTTGTCAGCCTAATCAATATAATTATAAGGTGATTCGGGATTTCATTCTTGCTAAGATAATCTTTGTCGTGACACCAAGGGGGTTGATGTTTACCTAGCCGAGCTGGAAAGGAGAGAAATGTGGGGCTAGAGAAATCTTGCATTGCGATAGCCCTCATTGACCACAGCTCTCACTGATGGCTGAAAACTTTGGAGATGAACTACAGTGACTTCAAGCTGATAGTAGAAATGTCAGCAAAACTTGTACACGCATGGTGTGTCACAGCTCTCGCTTGTTCATGGTGGTTGTTGACTGCCCACAATACAAGCGAGGCATGGTTGAGATAGTCCTCAGGTAGTTCTCTCAAGAACGGATAATTTCAATCGAAACAGATTACAACGTAGACTTGATCAGTGCTTCCATTCAATTCCATCAATTTTGAATTTTAGACACCAGGTCATACATTATCAAACACACAATGGATCCCATAACATAACATACAGCAAACATCATTTCAGCTTTCAAGACTTAATCGTGACAGGACCCAACCCAGGAATCCATTCACACTCACACTTCCCACTGGTAGCATTATATACAGGCTGCATCTCCGGCACACAATAAGTCCCCGGCTTCAAACAGCTCGGTCCAATAGGTGGCAGTGTCGGACGCGGAGTGATTGGCGTGAATCTCGTTGGTGTTGGCAATGGAGTTGGCACCGCACTTGGGTCAGGTGAAGTCCAGCTAACAATCGGTGGTTTGAAGATATCCATCCATTCACACTCACATCGGCCTGCAGTCTCATTGTACACTGGCTGCTTTTCGGGTATGCACATAATGCCTGAGCCTGAACAGCCTGGTGAGGTATATCGTGTTGGCTCGGCGCGTGCTGAGATTAGTGTTGAAGGCTCGCCGGGCTTGAGGCCTGGTATCCATTCGCACGTGCATCTTCCTGTGGTAGCATTGTATGTTGGGCGTTGCTCTGAGATGCAGTAGGTATCTGGGCAGCCTGGTTTGATTGGTGTGGGCTCGATGGATCCAGATGAGGTGGGAGAAGTCGGCTTGGGTTTGATGGGTGTTGGAGGTCCGAATCCAGGGATCCATTCACATTTGCAATTCCCGGTGGTTTCATCGTATACGGGATGTTTCTCAGAGATACACATGATCTTAGAGCAAACAGGTGGAAGTATCGCCTTCGTTGGAGTTGGCAATGGAGAACTGGCGTCCGCATTCGCAGCACGATCTTGGATCAGCGATGGTTCAAGACCTGGAATGTATTTGCAGAAGCAGCTATTGGTGGTATAGTTATATGTAACCCGCTGCTCTGCAATACACATGAGGTCAGGACAGTCCGGATCGCAGCCACATTTGTCCGTATCAGGGTGGTAAATGACATGGTGATTCTCTAGACACTTGAACTGCGGGCACGTCTTTGGGATTGGGTTGGTGACTTTGCAAGAACACTTCTTCGTCAGAGGGTCCTGTATCTTGTGGCATCCTGCTGCGCAGAAGATCGAGTTCGGACACTCAAGGGGTATGGGATCACAAGAGCAGCTCTTCGTCTCTGGGTGGTAGACCGGCCTTGTAGAAGATGTGCACTTGATCAATGGACAAGTAGATGGATCCGGGTATTCCATATCTGGCTCACACGCGCAGTGCGTCTTTCCCGGGTAGTAAACAGGATGATATTTCTCTTTGCACCGAACGGTCGGACATGTTTTGGGGTCAACGTCCTGTCTGTCGGTCACTGCCAAGGCAGGTCCAAATCCAGGAATCCATTCACAGCCGCACGTGCCAGTCGTCTGATTGTAAACAACGTGCATCTCGGCAATACATAGCAGTCCAGATTGAGAGCAGTCTCCCGCAGGTGTCTTGACCGGTTCCGGGACTGAGATAAATGAGCATTTCATCAGACGAACGGGATCGAGGGCGAGTCAGCCTACCGGTTGATAAAGTTGCAGGAACCGGACCAGGAAGAGCCAGCGTGCCTGTCAGACATGCTGTCAGGAGAAGCAGGGGCTGAAAGCGCATAATGCAGGTACAGAACTTCAATGTCTGAAGTTGAAGGAGACCAGAGAAATCAGAAAATTGAAGAAGGAACGCCCTAGATATGGAGAATATGATCTCTTGAAATAAGACTCAATTTAATATGTCTTCATTCCATGCTTTTATATAGTTTCTTGTTGTGTTGCACCGTTCGGGAATATTGCCGAGGGGTCATCCAGGCTGATGTCGGACTGCAAATACGAACATCTTGGCAAGCGGAGTGTGACATTAGCCAAGGGAATAAAAATTAACAAGTGATAAATACCCCGGATTTTCATTGGGAGGCCAAGCTAGGTACGGCTGAGCCTAATATCGGGAAAGAAATTCTCTGTGTGCTCAAGATCAGTTTGTTCTAGAAGAGGACACGGAACTTTGGGATGTATCTATGTTTAGCTCTCGCTACGTAGCTCACATCATATGGGGTTGTACCTGTACCCCTTTCGGTGAACTAAATGCTGCTCCGACGGTATTTCAGCTCTTCAACTCCGTGGTACTCGAAATGCAAGATCGGAGCTATCAGACACGATGGAAAATCATATGATTGAGGGGTTTTTAACTTTCCACTCGGATCTGGGGCTGATGTGCCGAAAGTTTGTCCACGCCACGTTAAATTATGTCTGTTTCATGCTCCAGCTTGCAGCCTTACCTTGTAAGATTGAAATGATGAAGGGGCATTCAAAAGGAATAAGGGGGATGTTTTCGTGCAAATATATGGAAAAGCCAGTCTTACACGCCTGGTCCTACTTGCAAGTCTCTCATCTGCCAGGATCTCAGTAGACTTCAACGCATGCCAGCCAAGGTTCGAATTGGAAATGGCTTGGAAGATTATTCATTCTCGTTGACGATAGAGAAGTAGCTTTGGCATACATTCTGTCGGTCGGTAAGCAGCTGAGATTCACCTTAGATACGAGGAGATTTTCAGCTTGGGCTTGTCACCCGAATCGCCTCGACACCGCAAGTCTTTTCTCCGACAAGTGACTACACCGCGAAAGTTTTGCCGCCAGTCGTCTTTCTAGCCTCATGACTTCTATCCTATGTGGTCTCCTTCACCCCAAGCAGTCCAGATCGGGTTAATTCAACGTTGCCAAGATCCCAAGCTGATGCCCGCGTCCGACCAGGAGCCGGTGATCGCAAAAGAAGCTGAGCTTGAGGATTTCTGAAGCACGAACTCATCTGCTCCTCAAAGCCTGGCATGAGATCTGTAACAGTGTTCAGAGCGCTGAATGAAGAAGCGTAAGATCTCACAATCTACTTGTACCTTGGCCGAATGCTTACTTCAGAATGCAACGGCGGAACCCTTCTCGCAAACGCGGATGTTTCGTAGAGACTACTCCAAAAGTAATTTCAATGATGGAGATCTCCAAAATTCGTGCGTAAGGAATCACTTAACTGGGCATTGCCAAATACTCAGAACGTGTGAGCTTTGCAATTAGTAAGTTCTTAACTCGAGCGACGGCTTTGGAGACGCACCAAAGCGAGCGTCTACAGCAAGTACAGCAAGTAAAGCAACCCTCGTGGTAACCAATGCTTATGAGACCACTAAAGTTCCCAAGTAAATCCCTCTTTGACCACCAGGTCGACAATCCACTCTCGAAGTACAATGCCATTCCTCGGAGCGATCACCTGAGATTCCACGACAACATACCCAACGTCTCAAGGCCAGCAGCACCACCAGGCACCAACCACAACTTCAAGCAAACACACAACACTTATCATACAAGCCGCCAACTCTTTATCCTCGTCTTTACACCCTTCTAGTTCACCCCACGCCTACTCATCACTCTGTGTCAAAAGTTGCACAGGCCAGCGTAACACAACGTCCCATGACGAAAGGGCAGAGGGCAGCTGCCGTGGAAAACCAGGCTGCTCGCGGAAATCACAAGACAGCCAATCAGTTTGTGCTTATCATGTCTTTATGCCTTTGCATAGATGTTGAAATGGGAATGAAGAGGGGTTTGTGAGGGGAATAAGTGAAGAGATTGTGTGTTGAGCGTGGGAGATGGAATTGCGATGGGCAATGATAAAAGAGGCTGGGGGTTTGTGTAGCCCTGAAGGAAATCGATTGACTTTCTGAATGAGTCGTTGAATCTCGCAATCGAGCTCGTGCTGTCTTCAGTAAAATACTGTGTCTATCTTCGCACTGAAAGGGAAAAACATTGAATGCTTAAGCCTACATTATCGATCCCCCAAGGTCCAGTTCACCACAATGACAACATCAAGTAAGATCAGCAGCGGTAAGCAGCACATCAACCTCGCCTCGTCTGTGGCGATGGGCTTCCCATCTCCGGCCTCCTCACCACCTTCCGCAACGCTCTCTCCTCATAACAGACACCCCCTCTTGCCCACCTCTCATCAACCTCCCCATCCCAGCAGATCTAGGCTATTCCTGGCGTCCCGACAAAGCAGCCTTCTTCCCTTCTGGTCCGAAAGAAACATTCTATCCACCATGGCTATCCGTCATAGGTACGACGCCAGTCTGGTATCATGGGTATGGGGAGGATCTCTCGCGAATCAGACGAGAAGTGGCGCAGCCAGCCTTGTTGGATGAGTAACAGAGACTTGATTTGTTTGAGAGAATCAATGCTATCATGATACCTTACCAGAGCCATTTCGAGACTTGGTTCGAGGAGAATGACATTGACTGGGTGTGTGCCGTCAACATGACACTTTCCGATGCCGTGCCGGTTACCATGGCGCTTCATCGCGCTGCTGAGCAGCGCTGGGGAGGTGGACGACCAGGTGGAGTTCTTTTCTGGGATCATGACCTGTTGAGCAGTTATGCTTTACATGAGAAGAACGAGAGAGTGTATCCCTGAGACCGAATGAGTTAACGCTTGTTCCGCAGGCAGTGCCATGGCATGTATGGGCTATTGTGTCGGAAGCATTGCTGCCGGAAACGTTGTTGTATCCATCGGACATGAGGCCGCTTGTTCCCGAGTGTTTTGCCTGTTTTGCCAAAGCATAACATCGCGATTCAAGGGTCAGAAATCTTCTCGAGATTCCCCTCTCTGATCTCCGAATCTTGGATGGTGTACTCAGCGGACGTCCGATTCTGATTTGTCTAAATCGCATCTTCCCTGTTAAAGGCATCGAAATAGCCATCCGAGTCCTGGCTGCCATAAAAGAGGTGTCTGGTAAGCGAGGACTGAATATTCCATATTTGTTGATCTTCGGAGATCCAAGAGAAGATCCAGAATACGCAGCGGAGTTGGCTCTTCATATTCAAGAGCCTGGATTGACAGACGATATTCTGTTCCTCGCGGAGTTCCCCTGAGTTCTGGGTTCGTGGGGACAAAATTTATGCTTGACGAGAAGGATCTTCTGTGGCTTGCTGCTGCTACTCATGGTGGTGTCATTTATACACCTAGCACCACGGATGTGGAATGTGTCGGGCTAAGTCCGGCTTTGGCATCCATTGCTGGTCTTCCATGCTTGGCCTCAAGGTTCAATACTCTTGATCAAGTGTATGGTGATGGTTTAAACGTCATTCGGCTGGATCTGTCCCATCAAAATGGCTTCAAGCTTGCAGCCAAGTCATTTGTGGACTGGATGGTAGCTTCAAAGAAGGTATCTGTACCTGATGGTCGGCGGAGGGCTTGGCTACGAATGAAGCAGCAGAATGAAAGTCTCATGAGAGCGAAACTTCCCACGAGACCATGGAAGGATCTACTCCTCCGTATTGCTGGCGAAGGTGGAGTGAATAACAATTTGATTTCGTACGCTCAAGAGGTATTGGGCACGATTGAAGGCATTTCTCCGAGGATGTGAACGACACTTGCAACTCAGGACTATGAGGAATGTCAAGTAATTGTTTGACGGAACTGTTCACGTCTGCCATTGTATCTTCGCTTTGTCTGCGATACTGATAGTTGTAATTGTCCTGTCTTTGATGCATGCAATTCTCACCGGTAACAATATCTAATCGTTGCCATCACAGGCAAAATTAGCCCCTCGTGAGCAATAATCAGCCTTGCGGCCATATGCGGTTCAATTCTCGCGAGCCCAACATCGTTCTCTGAGAGGTAACTCCTTGCCGGCTGCCTCTCTTGTACCAAATTTTTCTGCTTTATAGTCCAAGTATTCCTGGATTCGTAGATCGGCATAGGCCTTGAAGTCAAATTCGTCATTCTTCGATACCCGAGATTGTACGAGGGCAGCAAGACCCCTGACGGGAAAGTTAGAATCATGTCCTTCACGGTCAATCGAACCAGCGAGCTTTACCACACGTAGCCTGGTACACCTCTAAATTTGTCCACTTCAGCGCACATTTGGTCAAGGTCTATCGTGCCAGCCTCGGATTCCGTAGGCTATTGTATGTTGAAGTGTACTCCGTTAAGAATCGTCTTCGCAATGACCGGGATGGGAGCAGTGTATAATCGCATTCAAAACCTGCCCATTCTGAGAAATGAGAGGCAATGGCGAAAGCGGCTGGCGCTGCCATTGCATACTCGAAGTCGATGAAATCAACCTCTTCGGCATGCTCCGCATGGTCCGGAAATCCACCTTGGCCGTCCTTGGGTCTGATGACAACGTTGCCCGCTAGAAGATCACAGTGTGTGAATACAAGCTGTAGTCCGTCAGAAACGATCTGGTGATAAAACCTAAACGCAACACAACAATGGATGACTCACCACAGGCATACCTTCTACGTATGTTTTGCAGAACATTGACTGCATGAGCCCACCCTCGAGCAATACTTCACCGGCCCTGATTTCTCTGCTTCTGTTGAGAACGGTAATTCTACGACTCATTTTTTAAAAACCGTCCACATAGTCCGTCTTGGCGGATATCCCAAAGGTAATGTAGCATGCCACTCCGCCACTGATCAAAATTAGCTCTGCGTTGCAATGTGCGAGACAGAATTCGGGCCAGATATTGTTGTGCAGCTTTGTCTGTGGAGCGACAGCATTGAGCCTCGAGCGCCGAGTCAGAGAAAAGAAATTGCACATACTTCGTCGAGCAATGCCTCGTCAGACAGGTTCGAGAGCCAGGTCAGTAGATGAGCAAACTTTGCCAGGTACAAAGCCGTACGCATATTCGTTGTTGAAGCGGCCAATGACATGAGGTGCCAGCCCATGTGCGAACAGTATCTCATGGCAATCGAGCTCCCCTGTGTGTTCTCAGTCAGAAAGTAAAAGATCCTGGGCGGCCTGCCGGACACTAACAATCCCGATCAATCAAGAAGCCGGAGCTGCCACCGTAAATGCGTATCAACAGAGCCTCGCCGTCTTTTCTTTCGTCCGAATCTGACTCTTTCTTCGTCAGTTTGAAGAGCTGCAGTATGTTAGATGTTTGAAGGCTAGCACAGATGTGGGATTGAGAAAGGCGAGATGCGAGGTCTTACCGTGTTGTTTACACCTCCCGTCATTTTTTAAAGCGCGAAATACTTCCCTGATGGCGCGACCGCATCAATGGTCGCTAGTAACGATTCTCGTTCTTTCGGGTCGCAATTCAAATCGATGCTGCGCATTGTCGAGCCCATGGTGGCGATTGATGGCGATTGATGACGTGAAAAGCCTTTCATCGGTCTTCTAGGTTGGGCCGATGTCAGAATTTTGAGGTTGCACGCCCTTCGCAATTGCCGAGTTTGTACAAAAACTTGTGTCACCCAACTTGACCGATACCATTGTCGATATCCTAGGAAGGTGCAGACGATCAGCCCTTCGCGATGTCAACAATTGCAACCAAGTCAGCGACAGGAGAGACAAGTCTCTCGGCCCTCCTCTCCACACTCAAGACAGCGCTCAGCCCTGAGACATTTGTTTTCCTGACCGTCCCCAATGGACAATCTCCTCCGCCATCGCTGTTCATTCAGATGCTATTCCGAGAGGTGTGTCTGTGCAGTCTCAATGGCCATGTCGACTCCAGACATTCGCATTTGAAATGAGAACAGAACTGACTACTATTTCCGGGCTTGTAGACAGAAGGACTGACCATCATCACCACAAAAGAGTCGGCCGAGGCTCACAAGTTGGAGTACATCTTCCCTTCCAAGATGATCACTCTGGATATTCACTCGAGCTTAGAGGCAGTAGGATTCATGGCTGCAGTCAGTGCGAAGCTCACTGAGAGTGGCATAGGTGTCAATCCTGTGAGCGGGTTCTTGTGAGTTCCCACTTGGCATCAGATTTTAAGCCACTCAGCAGGACGCATATTGACCTGTATGACAGCCATGACCATTGCTTCGTACCATTAGGCAGAGAGCAAGAGGCTTTGAAGGTATTGGACACCTTAGCTAGTGATTCGAAGTCGAATTGAAAGCCATCCTCGATGAGATGTGGAAGGGCACGTGATCATGGTTACCCCACCTTTCGAGCGTAAGACCTCGTTTTTAGCCAGTCTTTAATCCCACAACTTGCTACGTTACATGCTATCTATGCTGAAATTCATTCTCGAAAAGATCTAGAGTAACCTAAGCTCCACATGTGACGCTGATGAGCCCATCCCGGCATAGCAAAGCAACGAACAATCCACTCTTTCACCCTGTGCCTCTGCAACATTCCTTTAGTTGATGGGGACCTAGCTGTATGATCCCAGAGCCTCAACTTGGTATAAGCAGTGAATCAGACAAGGTCATTCTCAAGGAGATCATAACCCTTTCCCAAAAATCCGCCAAAAGGTCAAAAACTATCAAGCTCTTATTATGTCATCACATCATCTCGAATCTCTCAACCGGGACGGCTTCGTCCTTGTCCCATCTATCCTCACGCCAGAACAAATTACAACACTACGCAATGCCAGCGCCGAAGTCATCGATGTTGCCCGGTCTGGTAATTGGCCCTTCGTCCGTACACTTCCTAAGCAGTTTCCTCCCTGGAATGTTGAGCCGGGAGCGAATCCTGCTGCAGGTGGAATTTGGGGTGTCCAGTTCCTCATGCATCCCGACCTACCTAATTCCAAAATTTTCATCTCAAATTACTTCTCTGAGCCAATTGTCTCTGTAGTGAAGGAGCTGCTGGAATGTGAGGATGAAGATCTGGTTATGGAGTTATTCAATCTTTTGGTTCGACCAGGTATGCTGCTCTTCCCAGCTCAGATATATGTGATCACGAAAGGACAGAAAGTATGCTAACATTTTGTTCTAGATAGAGACTTCGAACTCAGATGGCACAGAGATGATATCCCAGCCACAGCAACCGCTGAAGAGGAACTCGACCGTCTCAGGCAGCCCGCCTGGTCTGCTCAGTGGAATCTTGCTTTGTACGAAGACGACAGTCTGATCGTCGTACCTGCCAGCCACAAAAGAGCCAGGACTCAAGTGGAGAGAGACGCCGATCTATTCGCAAAGGGCGTCCCTGGAGAGATCAGAGTGCAGATGAAGCCAGGAGATGTTGTGTTCTACAATAATAATATCCTTCACCGCGGAGCATACGTGAGCAGTAAAGAACGCATGACTCTTCATGGCAGTATCGGGCACAGGGGTGGAAGTCGATTAAGAGCTAGGAATGTGCTGCAGCATGGTATTGGGGAGTGGGTGCAGGACATAGATCTGAGTGGGCTTGAGGGAGCTGAGAAGGAGAGAGCTGTGGCAATGAGGAAGCTGTTGATGAAATTGGGAGCTGAGAATACGCATGTAGGCTACTCGCTGGAAGACTAGCTGCTCGTCAAAGGCAAATGTACAAAGTCCGAAGCTTAAGTCCACTCGAAATCTCAGTACTCCAATTGCTTCCGTCATTATAAATCGATGGACAAGTTAGTGATCAACAGCTAGCATCCCAACTTCGCCTATCTTGGGAAGCCCTGAAAGCATTTGCAGCATGCATTTCTAGCACTTCGCACCCACCGTCGGAAGTAAGCAACTCCATGGACATAAAGGCCCCCTCGGCTGCCCTGACTCATACTACGTACCCGAAACGATCCAACCATGTCAAGTATGAGTTCGTCCCGTAACTTGGTCTGGTTTCAAAGGAAGCTAACTTGCTGTCAGACAGGATATGCGGGGCGGGATTAAGCAAGTTTCGTAAACTCCGCCAAGCTTGCAAAATCAGCAGTTTAATTCCATCTCTGTAAAGGAATCGGTAGTGAGGAAGAATACTCGCTCTGCATCAAATTGTGCTGGAAGCGAGAGCTGGTGGTGGTGGTGGTAGTGATGATGAGAGCTTTGGGACGCTATCCTAGGCTAAAAAGGGAGAGCCAAAAAGTGTATTTAATCACAGGCCGTTTCCTTTGCTTTTGCATTTGGAACTCTCAACATCTAGATTGGATATATGTTCTAGATGCGAAGCGGTACTTCTGTTTTGATTTTGAGCTTCTGGTCTGACCACATAGATGTCAACCTCGCCAGAAACGCCCCTTCCTAATCTGATTGCAATACCAGCACCAGAATCACCTTCCCTGACAAATACAACTCACCACCCTTAGAACCAAGAACCCAAATTCTCCTTCTCAGAAACTGAATGATTCGATCCCACCTGACTTCGAATCTTCCACTCTCTCACCAAAATGGTCAACGTTCTCGTGATCGGAGCCACTGGCTACATTGGTCAAGCTCTCACTCAAAGCCTCGTTCGCAGCGGCGATCGTAAGTGACCCGAAACCGAATTTCTGGGGAGGAAGCTTTGCCTTCCCAAATATTTCGTACTGACACGTACTGCAGACCGCGTCTTCGGCCTCGCCAGAACACCCGAGAAAGAGAAACTCCTCTCGCGCAAAGAAGTGCACTACATCGAAGGCAGCATCTCCTCCACCACAACCCTAAAGGAGGCTATCGAACTCCTCTACATCAACGTCGTAGTCGACGTCGCCAGCGCAAACAAAGAATCGCACAATCTCCTCGCCCTGCTTAAGGACATCGGTGGCGAGCGTCTCACCGCAGCATCCAACGCCGGCGTTCGCGTTCCCAAGCTAGGATTCATCTACTGTGGAGGGACATGGGTTCATGGCTCGTCCAACGATCCAATCAATGATCTGATGCCGGTAGCAGCACTAGATGCGCCAACATCTCCTGTTGCACTCACTTCATGGCGTCCTGCTCTTGAACAAGAGGTCCTCGCAGCTTCAGATATCCTCGACGTGATGGTCGTCCGCCCAGCACTTGTCTATGGTCGATCATCTGCGATTTGGACTTCTCTCTTCCAACCCATCCTCGACGCTGCCAAAGCTGGCTCCCAGACAGTTTCTGTTGCTGCCGAGCTTGAATCAAGACCAGCCCTTGTCCATGTCGATGATGTTGCTACAGGCTTTCATGCTGCGATCGATAAACTCCCTTCAATCTCAGGTACTGGCGTGTATCCTGTCTTCGATCTCGTCACCAGCCAAGAGAGTATGCGTGATATTCTAGCTGCTGCAGCGAGTGAATTTGATTTCCAAGGGTCGGTCCATTTTGCTGGTGCTGGAGAGGATCTTTTTGCGCAGGCGATGAGCTGTAGTGCTAACGCTACGTCTGGGCGAGCAAAGCAGATTCTGGGATGGGATACAAAGAAGTACAGCTTTGTTCAAGGGATGGATGTTTATGCAAGGGCGTGGCTGGCCGGTCGGTAGTCAGAGTCCTTCACTCGGCAGAGAAACGAGGGGCGAATGGTTTGTTGTCTCAGCGCATTTCGGTCAGTGCCTATAAGTCCTCGTCGGCGGTCACAACTTCTTAAGTCCGACCGCACTCTTCAAATACTAGGTTTCAAGTTCCTTGCTCGTGACTATTAGCTCATAAAACCGAAGAGTTCATCTTGGCAGTTTCCTTGGCAGTTATATGTTTACTTGCTAAGCGAATGTAAAAAGATCCCAATGTAGGCCTCGCTGCTTCTTGTCTTTTAGTAGTGATACAAAGATTATTATGATGTAGATATACTTGGCTACTCTTTTATCCCACAGCATGCTGAATTCAGCCTTTTTTGTTCGTAAGCCTCTACGAGTGACGTGAGGTATTCTGAATCTCCAGATCGTCATGATTGAAGCTTCCGTTCTCCAGCTCCTGGTTGTTACACATGCGCAATATACGTTCTCCTCTCCCAAAATTCCCGAAATGCTCTTTGTCCCTTCTCTGACATGATCTTCGCCCATGGCGAACAGGTTCCTTTTCAAGGCTCACCAACCCTCCACCTCCGTAACGAACCCGTAACTCCTCCCAGACCATCTACCCATTCTTCGGCCCCGGAACATCAGGCTACAGTGTACCCAAATCAGCAAAGTCCCTAAAATACACACACAATAAGCCCAGAAAGAGACGATGTTCATCGTACCTTGAAATATTTCTGCTTGTTAGCTCCTCTCTCAACCCTTGCCGCATACAAGTTCCTCGCCCTAACCTCCATTTTCGCCAGCTTCTTCTCCGTCGCTCTGACAGCTCGCATCTCTGATTCTGACAAGCCGATTAAGCCTTTATTGGCATGGTCACTGCGTGTGAGAGCCATAGCTGCGCGTCTATCTCCTCTGTTTGTTGGGGTGTTGAGACTGAGACTAGTGCTAGAACCAGCTTCGGGTAAATTTCCGTTCCCGTTGTTATAAGCATTAGTATTGTCTTCGATAGTCTTTTGATCCGAGAATTTTGGGTCGGATCGAGCGTGATATTGTCGGAGTGAGCGAGCGTTGGAGCGGTGGCCGAGTGTACGGCCAGATGGGAGATGGAGTTGTCTCGTCTCTTCCTCAACCCGTGAAGCCAGAATAAACCTCCTTTTCTCTTTCTGTTCCTGCTCATCGTTCTCTTCGCTTCCACTCTCAGATTCCCAGAACTCCCCGAGCTCTTCCGACTTGACCACACCATCGGCAAGACGGCAATGACTTTTATCAAGCATATGCTGGCGGATAGATGCGGCGGAATCTCTACTCTGGCCGCAGTAGAGGCATTCGTGGAAGGTGGCAATGAGCGTGGAGAGGTAGGTGAGAAATGTGGGGAGGTCGATGAGGGAGTTTTGGTGTGGGATGGTGAAGTTGTGGGTTGTATGCATGTGGATGAGGTTTTGGTATAGGGAGGGGGACAGGTGCGGGCAGAAGAAACAGGTTGAGGATGATGGCAATTTCGAGGTTTGGGAAGCCATTTTTCCTTCGTTCTCAGTTGGTGATTGGTATTGGATTTCTTCGTCTTCTGATTCCTCTGTCTCTGAATCGTTCTGGGATTCTCGCTTTGCGATTGCTTGAGCGTGGTTTGTGGACTTTAAATGGTTCTGGTAAGCCTTTGAGTTGAAGAAAGCTTTCTTGCATGTAGTACATGACTGATGGAAATCATCACTATCTTCCTCCTCGGCTGTACGTTCTTCTTCGATCCTCGCGATGCGTTCATGGTAAATTTGCTGGGAAATCGCTGGCAGCGATGTCAAATTTCTCTTCAGATTGTAAACACTTTTCTCGAGTAAGCTTGGGATTAATTTCCAGCGTGGAAAATAGCTTGAGCATACTGCCATTCTGATTTTGCATGCATGCGCTGGAGATTATTAGTCTCGAAAGTAATTTTGCATATGTTGCATGTGAACTGAGATGAAGTTGATGGAGCAGCCGTGGATGTCGATGAGCTTGACATGATGAGATTCAGAATAATAGATAAACTTGGAAGTGAAAATTTGATGGGATATTCGACACAACACTTAAAAGTCAGAGTATTTGCATTGCTTTTAAAGTCAGAAAATTACCCAGCTACATTTGTGCTTGAACTCATGCTCGCTTAGCTTTCGCTGCCATTACCAGTGAACCAGACCTTACAGAATTATCTAAAGTATTGTCAAAATTCAACAATGACTCGACGAAAATGTATTAGCGTGAAATGATTGAGGATGAGTAGATACGTGCATATGAAATCCCTGGGATGCAAAGCTTGCTGTAGGGATCTGCAGAACATCGCTCGACATTTCCATTGGATGGACAATTCGCCCGGGCGCTCTGGATGGTGACTCACTGCACAGAAAAGCAGGGAGAAACTGAAAACACCATGTCAAAAAGCTCGAAGGAGTTGGTAGCAAGGGGACTCGCACAAGGCTGACTGATACCAGGTGAAAGTAAGTCATGGCTAACAATTGTTGCTGATCGTCAATGGGCAGCTTTTGAAGAAGGTTGGAGATGGGATTTGGAAAAGTTGCCCCTCCCCTTGAAATGCAGGCACAATCGCGGGCAACACCAAAATCTGGTCGCCCCACTTTGACGTGCAACGTCAACTTTTCATCTCTTTTCAACATCATCACAGGAGTCGGCAACCTCCTCAAAAACTATATCTATGTCCAATCCCCTCCATCTTTCAAGCCAAGTGAACGCAATCTATCATCACCAATTCGTGATGGAAGGCGCCGACATCCGAAAATCTTATCTCATATCTCGAAGGTGGGGTAGGGTGGGAGGTTGTATGGAACGGATTATGAGGCTGATATATGCTGTGTAAACTCTTGAGGTTTGAGAGGCTCATCTTTACATACTGTCCGAGAGTTTCAGTCAATTTGATTCTCAAATCTACTTGAATTCTCCAGATTTGTCGCATAGCTCCTATATCGCCAAAATGACTGTTCCTCAAGCACCACCCTCCTCAAACTTCAATGTCCCCACTATTGACATTGCTCCATATCTCCTCGATCCCTCATCTACAGAAGCTCTGAAAGTAGTCAACGCCGTACGAACAGCCTGTACAACGACCGGCTTCTTCCAACTTGTTGGGCACGGAATCTCACGATCCCTTCAAGATGCCGTATTCAAAGGCTCAGAAGCACTTTTCAAATTACCTATGGAGGAGAAGGTGAAGATGGACAGGAGTCAGAGTATTGGTGCTAGTAACAGAGGGTATGAATTGATCGGTGGTCAAGGACTACAGGCCGACACATTGCCTGATTTGAAGGAGGTGAGCTTTCTCAGTTCAATCTAATCCATACACGTCATGTATCAGAAACCCAAGAACATAAGAAGCTAATACAGATGCTTAGGGATTCTACGTAGGACAAGAAATCCCCGCCACAGACCCCCGAGTCCAAAGAAATGCCTTCCTCATGGGTCCCAACCTCTGGCCCAATCCATCCCACATCTCTGAAGAAGTCTTCCGCAAACCAATGACAGAGTATTACGCCAAGATGTACGCCTTGTCCCTCCAAGTCATGGACGTCCTGGCGGCAGGCATGCCATACGGCCCTAAAGTCTTCGACGAATTTTGTGACAATGACGCAGTGGCTTCAATTCGTCTGCTACATTATCCACCGGATAAATCGAATGACGAGAGACAGCTCGGGGCTGGTGCTCACACAGATTTCGGTGCCATTACCCTTCTACTGCAAGACGAGACTGGGGGCTTGCAGGTTTGGGATGGGGAAGGAAAGAGATGGGTTGATGTGTTGCCGAACCGTGATGCGTATGTGGTCAATGTTGGCGACATGCTGCAGATGTGGACGGGAGGGAAGTACAAGAGTAATTTGCACAGGGTTGTCAATCGGGGAGGGAGTGATCGGTACTCGGTGCCCTTTTTCTTTGATGGGAATGTAGATTGTGTGTTGAAGCCGCTGGATGGGAGTGATGAGCATGGAAAGCATTTGACAGTAGAGCAGCATATGAAGGAGAGATTTTCATCGACGTATGGGAGGGGGAAGAAGAGGGAGGACGGAGAGGAGAATTTTAAGGCTTGAGGTTGGGAAATTGTATATAGTGCAAAAATTGACATTGTTAATAGGACAGTGTTTGAAACACAGAAATAGCAATGTCCTTAAGATCCGCTAAACAGTTGAATCGGGGAGGGGACCATAGATGTAATATGCTAAGCGAGATATCGAAACAAAACATGTGGTCAAGTGAGAAGTCTGTCCTGTGCATGTTGACTCTTGAAAATCTTCATCGTCCAAATTGGACTGTGAGAGGGTTGGTACGATATTATTCGACCTGAACAAAACCTTTCTGGGCAAAGTGCAAACCCACTTCTTGGCAGCACGGCTTCTGACAGAAACAGCACTGAATCTCGCTCGCGGCTCGACGAAACAGTGCTTTACACAACCATGGCAGGCACATTAATTGTGTCGATAGTCCAAGTCTTGCCATCAGCAGAGTTCTTCAGCCCAGTATACGTCGTTCCCTGCGAAGTGCTCAACGTGCTTCCAAACGAAGTGTCTGACCTTGCAAGTGTAATGACAGTATTCTTGTATGTCTGCTTCGCGATTGTGCCGCTGCAACCATTATTGCATTCAGTTCCAGTTCCCCATCTATTTGATGTTAGTACTCTTCCCAAGATTGTTGCGTACAGAGGATCTTACCCAGTCATTGGACCAGAAGCATGGCTGAATGTAGACAGGAATGCGCCAGTGACGGCGTTTGTCACATTTCTATAATTGCATTCAGCTGGAAAACTTTCAAGGAAATGAGAGAGGCTCATACTGATTCCAGACAAGTACATCAGCGCTGCGTGAATACTCGATGCGAACCTCATCGGTGCCCTTGACAACACCTGCAACGCCGTCCAACTGACCGAAGCTGCCGAATAATGAAGCTCGGACACACCTTCAGAGATGTCCTCATCAGTATTGTACGCCAGATATCCAAATGCCTTTTCACGCTGTTTGTCATGAGAAGATTAGAGGACTGAAAGAAACTTACCATTCTCCATTCACAGCACCACACCACGAGTTATCTGGCCAAGACTCCAGCGTGGTCTGGATCAAATCCCCTGTTCCATTCGACATTCCAGGCCAGAGGAAGAGCATCCCGTTCTGTGGGCTAGGTGCTGTGCCTGGTACGAGTGTAGTGACAGCGTGGACGATGTTGGATTTTGTAGGGCCGAGGGAGAGAGATCCGCCCCAGGTGTCACGCTGGAGGAGACGTCCAGCGGATACTTGGGTGGCAAGTACGAGAGAGACGAGCGGGAAGAACATTTGAAGGTTTGTAGATTTGGGAAGTACGAGCTCAAGGAGAAGAAATAGAATGGCGAATGGAAAAATGGATGTATAGTGAAGCGAAGCAGTATTAAACGAGCGATTGGAAATGTAGCGAGTGTGATGTATCTTGGAAGTGTTACCTAGAAATGGAAAGTTGCTGTTATGCACCTGAATTATTGTCGCGGTAATGATTACTACTTTCATTTTCGGCCAAAGACAGCAGCAAATAGGAGAACAATATATCTGCGGAAGCGAGATTCCACCCATCATACGACGAAGCGGGGAACTCGAAACGAAACTCTTCACTTTACGAGCTCTTTCAGGACGAACAATCGCCCAAGTGCTGAAGCTTATTTCATCCACTGCCCCTCTTGGGAAGGTGGGACGTCAAATGCATTTGTAGGCTGAATTCGGACGGAGAATTGCTGTCCATGATCAACTCGCGGTGTCCAAGAACACGAAAATCTGGATTCATCTGCAGGACTACTGCACCCCGCTTCCCAAATCCCAACTCAAAATAAACTGCCGTGGTTTTATAAACTCAATCCCGGATCCGGCACATGAACGCTCCTGCACAGCGGAGCCTCAAAATCCTTCAATCTGCCGGTGCGGGCTCTACTCGTAGAGTGGTCCGAAAAGTAAACCTGCCTGTCAGGGCTGTCAAGCCTGTCATGGTGTTTGAAGTCGTGAACGAAACATGTTTTCAAGGATGAGTCAGGGATCGCCTTGCGAGACGTGGTCGCAGCGATGAGTGATCGCCCCGAAGGATTAATTGAGACAGGAAATTTCTGCGAAAGATGATCCACCACTCGGGGCATAATCATTCGTGAGGGTTTGGAAGGATCGGGGGTGGAGGTTTGAAGAGCAGCAGTCCTGGATGGAATGACTGTTCGGGTTGAGAGAGCTAACTGGGGGTACAGTTGGGGATTAGTCCTGGCTTCAACGAGGACAAAAGCAAGGAGGGAAGATGATATGGGACTGAGCTCATGAAGGCGATAAGTTTCCCTGTTGAGCTCAGCTGCTTTGAACTGGACTCTGCTATGTTGACTAGATCTGATTTTGAAATCTGAAGCTTTGGTAGTGTCCCTGACTGCTCGCTCACGTTTCTTGACTCTAGATGATAGGCGAATGGCTTCTGGAAAATAGATGTCAACACATGATATCAAAAATCGAAGAGGGCCGAAGAATTTCACTACAAGTTTGATGGAAATTTATTCGGGGAATAGATACGTACGCCAAGCACGACAAGCACTCTCAGGCACAATCAATCGCTGTAGTAACATCACCACTTCCAACGATGGAAGCCACCAACGTTACACCGTACTTCAGCTTCAGATCTGGCTTCAGCTGACGATCTATCGACCGTACGTTTCTCCTCTCAAATGAAACGCAAAAGCAAAGCAAGATCCGGAAACCGGGTAGCTGTCCCTAGAATCATGATGATCAGACTTTTCATCTGGTTCGTGTTGTTGGTCCACTTGGACTTTGTTGATGGTCTCCCATTTGAAAACACCAACAAACAACGTAACATCATCAGATAACAACAAAGCCATTGTGGGCTGAGCTATGTGCTCGGTGCCAGAAAGAAAGTTTGAAACAGCATGGAGTATTGGAACTCTTGAAGCAAGGTGAGGCGGCCGGTTGGTCTGCGCCCCAAACTACCATCAACTTAGAAAATCGGTTGGTATATACCAGCATATCGATATGATGATTACCGTTTTGGGAATGTTTGTTTTGTTTTGGAAGGGGCGCACGGCTCTCGAACCATGTTTCCAACGCAGTGGATGTGACGCCGGAGCAGCTTCCGCTGCTCCAATCGAGATATGTCTCTCGCTGTCTCATCGCCCGTGATCTTCATCCGTTGGAAATTGTGCGACTTATCAAAATCAAACGTGCGGATGCCACTCGACTCATGACGTTCCTGGTGAAATTGGACGCCTCTTCCATCCCTGGTTCAGATCTAGAGAAGCAATATAGCGGGATCCATCAGAACTGAACCACTCCCTTGGAATGAGGCTGGAAAAAGCAGGTGGCAAGAAATTGATGTGATAGGTATCACCAATGACATCGATCGATCACACAAGACGAGAAAACGAAATACACGATAATATAAGATTTGCATCCGCGCGCTACCAGACGTCCGGTACGACGAGAAAAGCCCAAACAGAGACACAAGAAAATTGGGCTTGTAGGGAGCCCCTTGGCTCAGCACTGACTTGACTCAAGGAGCCCACTCGTTTGTGAGGACTGACGAGACCGGTTCATCAGATTCAAGTGCCTAGCGTAACGTTGACTCTGTCTGTTCGCCGTCGCAACACGTCCGGCTGAAGATCTCGGAGGAAAAGAAATGAGGGTTTTGGAGAAGCATGCAGGTACGCGTTGAGGAATGGAAGGGGATTGGATGGGTGAAGCGAGAAATGGTGGTATTATAGGAATTGAAGCGCGTGATATGTGGTACAGATGCTGTGTTGCACGTGGGAATTGAAGAGAATGGAAAGGGGCTTCGCGCCCTGGCCCCAAGGCTGATCCATATACTCCACGTGACCAGCCTCAATTCTTGATCCTTGAGGCCGTGCCGTCTTATGTCACAGGGAAGCTCGAAATTGGGAGGCGACTTGTCTGGAGGGATGTCCGATGCGAGTTGTATTTGGCAGACTTTAGGGTCATGGCGAATGATAGCCCTTAACCGTCTGATTTGATGGACACAAAGATGAAAGCAACGCACCTCGGCAAGAACAAAAGTCAAATTCAAGATGTAAGAGAAGAAGAAAGTTCGCGTGAGAAGTCTAAATCTAAACCTCCTGACGTCGGCAAATATTATTGAACATCGTGAGTTCGCAACGATCTTCTTCTCTGAGTAAGATCTGGGGGATCCGAGCACCAGCACATCTTGAGGCTAAAAGCTCAAGACTGGGGCTGGTCCGGATGGCCCTTCTCCCATTCGACCTGTCGGGACAGGCGAAGGCAAGCTAAGCCAATTGCTGGGATTGGGATTGACGGGTCTAAAAATATACGAACAAATAAATCCATAAAAAGTGAGTTGACTTGAAGAAAAGCCGATCCCTTGCTTCAGGGCTTCGCGTGGTGCCCTGTCATGTTGAGTCAAATTACGCACGCGGTGCAAGGGCTGATTGGTGCATCTGGATCTGGTTTCGATTGCGAATTGCGAATTGCGAAAGAGAGGAAAGAGACGCGAGATGTGGCGTCAAATCCTAGCGTGGAAAGTCTATTGATTGCTGCTGAAAATGCAGCTGGCGGGCTTTGGCGAAATGACGACGTTATGCCTTCGCTCTTCTCCTGCCCATTTAGGTGGGAATGTGATAGGGGTTCAATGAATTTTAATTGAGCTCCATCTTCGTGCTTGCTTATTACCTTACTTGCTGGCGAACAGACCGGACGGGGAGGAAGAAAGCAGTTGCTTTTGTTCTGTTTCTTCAGGTTTGACAGAAAACCGCAAGAATCAAAGCTGAAGTTTCCCCTCCAAGCATGATGCTGTCTTTCTCCATTTTTTGAGTTCTGGAGGTGGTGCCGTGCCTTGGTGGAAGGGTGGGGTAAAATGCAACTTTCGAGAATTGTGGAATAAATTGTGGAATTGTTGTGAACTTGTGCAGCCTCGGATGACATAAGTCGTGTATATTTCGTGTTAGGTCGGATGTTGATTGGCTCTCTTAGTACGAAAAGGGGTCGTCTGTTTCACGCGCATCCTGGTCGATAGCGACATCCAGCCCAGCCACCAGCAAGATCTCTGTGCGGTGCTCATCGGGTTATAGAACCTGCAAGGTAAATCTCATACCCTGTCAGATCCTGGGTCAGATCATACAGAAAGCGGTCGATGGGGATGGGTACGCTTAGGTTGTGTGGCCAAAACCTGTTCTTGGAGGACTTAGCACATGCCTAACAGTCGTTTCTTTTGGGCCGATAAGGAACTGTCTGCTGGTATTTGGATTTGCAATTGGTCGTGGCGTCCACAATATCTATATGGCGTTTGTTGGAATTTGGAAAGTGCCTTCCGAGATGGTGTTGTGCGTTGTCAAGCTCATGCCCTGTCCCAGACTGACGGATCTTCGGCAATTTGGAGCTTTAATACTGGTGCTTCCTTGTTAGAGGCTTGAAGCAGCTGAATTTTGAAGGATTATTTCCCAACTTTGCCGAGCAGCAGCGGGGATGTTTTGGCGGACGATGAACTTTGCCTTTTGAACCAACCCGCGGCGGTTGTGTGAGAATGTCTCGCCATCTCTTCGTCCGCCTTACGTCACATCCACATAAATTGTATTTTGCCTGTGCTCAACCTGTGAAATCTCAACGGACATTTTCTTCCCCCATGGTTCTATGTCAAAGCGTCCCCGCCGTTGAGATTAGCTTTAGGTCAGAGCGAGGAAGAAGCACTGGTGGAAGCAGATCCAGGCGTCTAGATCTGGTGTGAAAATGTTGCAGATAAACAAAAAAAAAGACAGCAAAGATGGGCACGAAATGTCTGAGAACAGCTCCTCATTTTTCGAACCTTGCTTGGCAAGCTGCATATTGAGAAGCGCCTCATTGAATGTTGAGCGAGAACATTTCCACCGGGCTAGATAGAGCGAGCCAGGCTTGGTCATGTACATGCAGGCCATGGCAGGGAAACGAGGTATCGGGCCCTCTGTAAGATGGGCGATGAGCAACTTGATTGGATTCTGTGAACACGCGACTCGGCGTGATCTTACAACAATGACGGGGACCTGCTTCCTAATCCATAATATGATTGTGCGGTAGGCAATCCTTTGGAGACGGCGATCCGATGATTCTACACGCCAACTTCTCAATCGAGCTGTAGACGGGTTGATATCAGATTCCGAGATTCATAGTTTCAGTCTAGGCAAAGCTCTCATGGCCGGGCATTGTTAGATGTCAAAGCAAGTGAGTTTGCTGATAAGGAAAACTAGTTTGTTGCACATGCTTGAGTAGGCAAGTTGAAGGCATTTGCAACCAAAGGAGGGGTCGTCTGGGCGGATCTCTGGCACAACAGATCCGGTTTGGTGAAGTGGAGACTCAAGATACTACAGCGGCTGGAGGTGGAGATGCTGCTGCTGCTAGAGCGCAGTTACATCGTCTGCGGGAAGGATGCATCTTTCTTGTTTTCAAGTCAAGAAAAGCGCCTTCTTGATGAGTGAGTATCGGACGATGCCTGCATCATGCAGTCAAGAACTTTTTAGAAGAAATACGAGATAGTTGTTGTTGTCCACTGGAGGTGGGGTACTGTTTAGACGACTTTGCATGATCTGTTGGTCTCCTTGACCTCTCGGGTGCCTTACCAAACATCGCTTCTTGTCTATATATTTCGAGACTATTATTAAAAATGTGGTTGTTGATGAGACTGAATCTATGGCTGATTAGAAAATGGCTCTTGCCGGAGCGGGATGGGCTTCCTCGATCTGAAACAATGTCCAGCAGGCAAAGCTGCAGCCTTTGTACGCCTTCTTGCACTTCCACTGAAACGCATTCCAGCATATGGAAGCCGCCGGCAAGCAGGATATATGAGTACAGTACAGATCCAGCCTGGGTGACCGGAACCCCACAGAAGGCAAAAGCAAGAAACAAATATAACATGCTTCCCTGTCCTATAATTCCACTGTCATGGCGGAAAGGTGTCGATTTGCTTTGCTCGACGGGAATATTGGAAGTGACACGGCGTCCAATGTCTGATTGATGCCAGACACACAGCGTTGAATGTATGATGCCACTCATAGATTGGATGGAGTGATGAGTGGCATCTGCGAGTTGCCCATCGTCCACAGGATCTTGTGCTGCGCTGTAGGCAGTCCGCAAAATGAGGCAACCCGTCTGCCCTGTCGATGCCGAACCCGAGAAGAGAGCATAGGTACCTAGGTAGATATCCGACTCGGTGCTACAAGTATCTGATGCGGTGACCGTGGAAGTGACTCTTGCAAGCTGCCCGTACTTTGCGGAGGTACCAGCCCGACGCAGCCCAGGTATCTATTCCTTGACAGCCAGCGAAATCCTGGTCTTGTCGTTTCGATCGTTGCTGCGAAGGCGAAAGGATTGCTTAAAGTAGAGCTTCCGTCTCACCAGGTCGGCGGACAAGACAAGCATGGAGACATGCTTGCAGAAAGACCTAATAGAGCAAACTCTATGCCCCTTCCCCTCTCCTCTCCGTTCTTGGTCTCACCTCACCTAATCGCCATGAGGCGTAGCCAAACGACGGCCAGCAAATGAAGAGCCTGAGAGACGGCGAAGCTGCCGTAATGTAATGTACCCTTCCAACCTAGAAATCGGCTCGCGTTCTGGGATTGACCATCGGGCCATCTGAGATCAGGGTTGTTCCTAGGTTCAGAGAGCTAGACGCGGTCGTAAACACGTAGTGGCAGTTGTCGGGCTGGCATCAATAGGCTGGTTCAGGGAGGAGGGTCGCTAATAAACACCACTAGAGATTGGTTCGGAGGGACGATAGGCTAGCCCGAACTCTCGCTGCAGCGCTGTAACGCACTGCTGAACAGCACTAAAAGTCGCTCGCTCCGTCAGGACTCAGTTCGGGTCAGGGACATAAGCGAAGCAAAGCAAGCTCGGGCGTGGAACCTTGCCTGACCTTGACCTTGACCTTGCCCAGAGTCCCAGACACAGACGGGACCCAGGCCAGGAAAGCACGCACTGCACCGCACTCCACTGCACGCAGCGAGCGAGCAAGCAAGCACGGCTACGGCTCCTCATCTCAACTGCCTCGTCTCGTCTCGTACATTCTCCATCTCTAATCCACCTTTCGTGAAAACGCTCACAACTCGCCACTCCCCTCCTCTCTTCTCTCACCAGCACGCCAACTGGAGCAGGCTGCTGTCTCTTCTTTTCTCCCCGCCGACACTCAACCCCCCAATCGGTGGCAGGCGCTAATAACACGACTCGATTCGACACGCTCTGGGACGGAAGTCTGGTGTTTACTTCGTTACTTTGTTGCTATCCCACCACCATCCCTTCTTCGTCCCCTCCACGTCTTCGAGCACAGTTGGAATGGACCGTCTTCTACGATGCTTTTGAGCTCTTCTACGATCACGGCATTCTTCTCGATCTTTTCCTTTCTTGTGGGCCGGTGTGCCAGAGGGGATAATTCATCATGAAGACTGTTCCAAGTGTGAGTGCCTTCGAGGAAAATTACCACCAATGCCCTCCCGCGTCGAATCATCTCCACCCAGAGCCGCAATACCTTCAATCTGCAATTGATTGCCTCTAACTTCCTTATCGACCTTCCGTGGTCTATGCTGACATCTATAGCTCGTTGCTTCGAGTACTGTAGGGATTGCTGCCGCTGGGCTGGCATTGGGAAAGCCAGAACGTTCAAGCCCACCACGCCCTTCTTCCAAGAAACGAAAAGCTGGAGATATCGCAGGCGTTGTCATCCACAACAGTCCAAACATATCTTCACCAATATCGAGGCCCGCCACAAGTTCGACAATAATCACTCCCGAATCTACACCAGTCCCGCCCCCAACCCTTCGTCAACGTCCTTCGAACACAAGATCCGAATTACAAAATAATAACAGTGGACGGAAGTTGTCGGTGTTCAGGCAAGAGGAAACTTTTGGGACTTCTGAGGAGGAAACGCGAAGAGAATCGATTTCCTCGAGGGGCTCATGGATGAGGCGGCTGTCAACAATACCAAACTCGCACAACAACAGCCCGAGGTCTAGTGTTGGGCCGGATTCGCCCTCGTTGACTGTTTCACAAGGTTCGGTTGTTCCAATTCTATCTAATCCAGGAAGCAGCCCTGCACAATTACCTCCAAACAAACTCGTGAAGCGGACCACTTCAGGTCGAGCAGCCAGCGGACCAGTATCTAGGAGTGGATCCAGGTCCCAGGTACCCACACTTCGACGGCCAGCGACAAGTCACCAGCGCTCTGTTACGCTACAGCAGCAATTCAGGGACGACTCCATAAAAATGGAAGAGCCGATTCTGTCAGACCCCACGACTCGAGTGCACGTCACCCCCATCAAAAATGGTTCACCGGCTTCTCGTCATGCATGGCGCCTCTACTTCGAGTCTCGACCAACTAAATTATCAAAGGAAAGAGCATCCGGGCGATTGAGTGACGGAGGCATACCAAATTCTCAATCAACATCCAGGAGGATCATCTTGGACGATTCTGCGAGACCTACCTTGGTGAAACCAGGTATCATTATGGTCTCAAAGCACAGCCCCGCGGTCTACTATGATGAAAGTTTTGAACTTGACGACGACGAGGTCGAAGCTGCAGGAGATACACCCGTTCCTTCTACGGAAGTGGTGGAGGAACCACAAAAACGAGCCCGCCGATCCTTGTCGATGCATTTCAGCTCACCTAGCTCATGGATACCAAGGTCTGGCAGTCTGAGGGGAAACAAGAGAAATACTGATGGCAGAAGTGGGGGTAAGCGCTATTCATCAGCACCTGTGGTGTCCACTATGCCTGGTCGAAGCATTTCCACAGCACATGGTTCTACAACTAGCAGGCATCGTCCTATCATGGACCCGAACGTCTTCCAAAGATCGCCCGTATCACCGACTGAGGAAGCTTCTCCTAGCGATCCCTTTGCCACCAGTTTTGCTAGACGGAGCCGCAACAGCTCCTCTCCATTGCCGCCACTGACTCGGCTGTCGAGTTTCAACGTTGATCTAGCCCGACTCGGATTATCCTCATCATCCTCGTCTGCTCCTCGTCGTAGTCCCAACTCACCTGTTGTGCACACATCCACGACATCACCATCTGTGTCATCTACGGGACATGCATCACCAGCGTCTATATCTTTCGTGGGTTCTGCTATGTCGAAACCTCCACGGACCTCAGAACTAACAGATCGTGCCTCGACACTTATTGGATCGGACAACGATATGCGAGGGTTTACATCTGGCGATGAAGACGATATGGATTTCCAGAGCGAGACTGTCTTTGACTCGTTAAGATCTGGAGCGACTGGAAGCTTGAGATCCCACAACGCGCCGCTTGATTCTATGTTTGACGAGTCCCCACCAAGCATTAATGGACATTCCAAGAGCAAGAGACTCTCAATTCATGAGATGCTAGCTAACGGAGGGTTTCAAGAGGGTCATAGTAGAATCGTGGAGGAAGACGAGGGTATGTCTACACCTGTCAAGGGAGGCCGGTCGTCACAAGAGGACAGCTTCCAAACGCCAGTCCGAATCAACACCATGGACTCTGACCGAGTGTTCCCCTCTTCTCCGCCAAGTTTCTGCCTTGCTACTAAAGATTTTAGCCGCCTTTCTTTGGATGATGAAGAAGATGACGAAGATTGGACCAGAGACGATGAGAACATGAATGTTAGCGGCCAATTGTCACCACCTTCAAGCTCTTTGAATTCGAGAAGGGTGAGTTCTAGTTTTCGAGCAGCACTCGCAGATTTGACCTACAGCGGATCGGCCAATGGAAACAACACTGAACGACCAAAGAGCAATCTTTTCGACTGGTCAGAGCCCCCATCTACAGAGAAGGTTGATCTCATGGGGAACTCTCCTAGACCTAAGACCGCCCATGTCAAGAACATCGCCGATGGCAGAGGCGGACGTGCTGTTGGACGACGAGGGCCAAGTGCGTTGCATATCCGCAGTCAGAGCGTACCAGTAGTGCCCGATGTTGCTGGACAGCGAGACAACTCAAAACTGGCTCCCAAATTCGGAACTTGGGGCTTAGGAGGCAAAGGTGTGAGTGAGGATTGGGACGGAGATTTCGATTTCGAAATTAATGATGCCGAGGTTGGAGAAGGAGATACCAAGATGGAAAATAGTGGCATGCTGGTGCCCCCAGCGATTCAAGCAAGCCAAGCGAGCGTGGTTGGGCACGTAGGACAGATTCGGGAGGTGTGCCTTCTGGTGGAAGACCTGAAAAGACTACGACTGCTGGCTCGGGAGAAGGGCTTGTTGAACGGCCCGTCCGCCACCCTATGGAAAGAGGCAGAGGGAATAATTGCTCTTGCAGTGCCAGATGAAGAGGATCCCGCACTGTCTCCACCTCCACAATCCCCTGCTTCCATTGCCTTCGAAACAGAAGCATCTGGGGACGATGATTATCATGAGAGCGGGCCCGATGGTGAGGATTTGGAGACCTCCAATGCACCCTTCGAGGTCTTGAACCGACATGGTCGACCTACTGGTTTTGTTTACGATGGAAACACGGTTCGAAGGCGATCTGTATTCTCTCCTGAAGACGATATCTTTGGAGCTGGGCTTATGAATAGTCCACCGGTGCGAGATCATCTGCGGCCACCTTCAACATCTCCACGGCACTCAAGCATGAAGAGCGCCTCTGATGTAGCTCGATCCGTCATGGAGACCATGCATCAACATCGATCAACCTCTGACCCACTCCTCCAGACCTTAGCCAGCCAATCTCCCAACAAGATGCCTTTCGACACGACAAGCCTTCGCGATCTCGTCCACCGGGCTAACGTTCTCAGTCGTACCTTGGCCGACCTTATTCGAAAAGCGGACGGGACCTCACAAAGTCCAGAAGTCAGCCCTCACCGTGACTCGAGCCCAGCCTTCACAAGAGTCTTCACCGATCCTAGTGTAAGCCCGCCTAAAAACCTGCTTCGGAGTCAAAGCAATAATTCGATTCTCAGCGGCCCAATTGAGGGATCCCCAACGCGTAGCCTCGGTCAAAGGATGCACATGATGACCGTCGTTTGATCGACTATTTTGATACCCACACCAACGTCGAATATCGTTGTTCTTGTACATGCAACCCCGATTCGTCATTTTCTTTCTTGCATAGCGACGGGTTTTGTTTCGGCTCCGGCATGAAGCGTTTTTCTACTTTTTAATACCTGTACATGCGCCTCTGAAATAGACTTGGGAGGTGCAGAAATCCATCCCTGCAGCGATTATTGCATCTGTATGCGCAAAAGATATGCAGCGTCGTTTCGATGTTACAGCTACGGGGACGTGGGTCCTTATGGATGAGATAAAAATGGATAGTCTTCGGCAAGAAGACAACAAAAATGCGTTAATGTTTGTATGAAGGGTTTTACTTTGTTCTTTTTCCTTCGGTTTGGCATCGGGATTTATGCTTTTTTGAGTGGTGCGGATACATGAAGGCAAAAAGCATCCATGCATCAGCGATTGTTTTTCTAGTATAGAGGGAGGGAGAAAAGACTGGGGTGGGCGGCTCTCTTTGTACGAGGTATACTATCATTTGTTTCTCGAATGGCGGGGAGAACGCTGTGAGGTTTGAGCAGGATGGTCTGGCTACTCGAGAAGACGTGGCTTTTCCATTGCCCAGTGTACGGAAAGGGATGCATATAGGAGGGAATGGATGGGCACAGATGGGAAGGAATGAGGGAAGTGTGGCTCGCTATGATTTCATGCTGGCGCATCTCTCCTGATGAAAGGAAAAAACCACGAGGCACATGGTATATGTGAGACGGATCGACTGAACGGAAGAAATGAAGTAATGGCTTCACGTACCACAACTGTCTTCTTTGACTGCTGCATGACAACTGCATATGTGATATGTAACCCCAGCCAAGTGGCCACTCGATTTTGATTCGCAAATATTCAGTAGTCGATCAGTTCTTAAGCTTATCTGCCATCGGACTTTTTCATGCTTGAGAAGGATTCGGTTATTCCGCTGGTATGTTTACTTTTCATGCTCCACACAACAGAATCTGCAGTGCACATGTATGGCCAACGAAGCGAGGCAGAGAGTGGCAAATTACTTGCTCACATTTCTGGGTGGCATGTTCTGTGCATCTATGCTGGCGACCGCAGAGGATGATAATCATACTCAGTCATCTGAGCCCTTTACTTGTAGGCACAGCATTGCATCTCTTTCACTTATGATACCAGGGTTTATTGTTTGAGCGTTGAGATCAAGATTGATATTGTTACCTGCTCACCATGAGGTGGACTTTGGTCGTACAGGAGGGTGATGCTAAAGATTTCTCTACCTCGGTTTCAAATATCCTCGCTCGCCGCACTTCACCTCAAAACTCGCTTTTGGAATACTCGCAACACCTTTTCAGCACTTCGGAAGGGATATCCTCCTCTCCAACCTGGCAACCAGAAAAGGACCACGCCACCCAAACTCGAGGACTCCCAGCATGTCACACAAAGAAGGACGCCAAGTCCACTCCTCAAGATATCAATTTCTTTCTCTGTACCAATTGAAGAGCACACAAGCAAGGCTCGTCCCGCCTGACACCTCGAAACCACCAATCTTGCCTTCCTTATGTCAACGCAGCTCCTCTCTATTGGTTCCCAAAAACAATATCCTTGGGAAGCTACTGCACCTGCCCGTGGATATCGGTCTTCCAAACCCACCTCACCATCCGAGTCGTTCGATACTGGCCCGGCATGTCGTTGACAGCGATGTCGCATGACCCACCTCGTGGAGTGAACCTGCATCCATCTATTCAACTCAACCAAGCTCTGAAGATGAAACCCACTGAGATGTTTACAGATTTCAGCGATTCGCTAGTTCAAGGGGAAGAAGCAGCTCACGAATTGGGATTAAATAAGGTTAAAAGGGATGGCCGCCGGGTGAAGTCCGTTCACCTTCTCCAGGGATGTCTTGCATCCACGTGACGACGCTGCCCCAAAATCATGCGAATCTCTGATTTGCAGGTTTGGCCAGACCATCGCAGAAGAAGTCCGCCAAGCAGATTATCCTCGCCCATGATGTGATGGTTGTCATGGCTTTGAATCTCTGTGCACATCCTACGCAATTCTGCATCCATGGGCCGTCGCCTTCACAACTGGCACTCCCATCAACTAGTCACGGCCAGAAGGTGTGTTGCATATTCTGAGTCTATTGGTGGCCTGCGTTATGCTTAGACGCTCGTTTTATGTTCACTTGCAGTACTTATCGTGCGAGTTGTGCTGCTGCGTCCTATCATCAATGTCGGTGGCGTTTAAAGGGAGCGGGGTCCTCTTGAAACGTATGCCAAGACTGAGCGTTATCGAGTCTTGAGCTTCTGCTTTTGAGAAAAGCATGGCGAGAAAAATGCATGGCTGTGGTAGGTGAAGAAGGCGAGGAAAGGCTTCTCTTAAGCTTGTCTTGATCTCTAGCCTTCTTCGATTCCTCTTCCTCTTGTCCTTTTCTCTAGTCAGTTATCTTCTCGCCATTGCACTGATCTACCCCGCAATCATGAAGTCTGATACGATCTTTGCTCTGGGGACGCTCCTTCTTGGAGTTGCGGAAGCAGCGACTTGCGACTTAACGAATAATTTTGCAGAGCCAGTACTTGCGAATGGGTGGGAACATAAGCTCATCGTAAAGGGACTTACGAAGCCAAGAAGCATTTTGTTTGATAGCGAGGGAAATCTCCTTGTGATCCAGCAGGGTGCGGGGTTGATCCACCTCGCTTTCGATGATGGAGGAAGTACCTGCCTGGACGTAGCTAAGAAAACGTTTTTGATAAACTCTACGGAAGTGAGTCACTTTTACGAATTTTGTGTACGATGCTCCAGTCGGTATGGCAGAGGCTGATAATCACTTAGTTGAACCATGGCCTCGCGCTCTCGAACGACGGCAATACCCTCTATGCCTCCTCCTCCGAAGCAGTATTCTCATGGTCTTACGATGCCGCAGCAGGGACTGTCAGCGATACAAATACCACTTTGATAACCGGCATGGACAACGATGACCACACCACTCGAACAATCCTCATGTCACAGAAGGAACCCGGTACGCTCATTGTCAGCAGGGGCAGCAGCTCGAACCTCGATTTCTCCGCTGAGTCCATTGATACCGGACACTCTCAACTCAAAGCCTTCGACCTCACAACTCTGGGTTCTGATTCCGAACCCTTAGACTTCAACACTGCAGGTCGTCTTCTCGGCTGGGGTCTGCGCAACTCCGTCGGCGTAGCAGAGGAGCCTCTCACAGGAGGAATATACTCGGTCGAGAACTCCGTCGACCAACTCGAACGCAACGATGTCGATATCCACCAGTCCAACCCCGGCGAAGAAATGAACTACCACGGCTTCCTCAACGGATCGACAGAGAACCAAGGAGGCAATTACGGATATCCGTTGTGCTATGCGTTGTGGAATACCAGTATCCCGAATGCGGATAATCTTACTGTTGGTGCGCAATTCACGAGCGACCAGAATGCGACTGTAGATGATAGCTTCTGTGCGGAGGAGAGGGTTCCCCCACGTTTGACGTTCGAGGCGCATGTTGCGCCTCTGGATATCATTTTCTTGCCGAATGGGACGAAGGCTTATGTTTCGTTTCACGGGAGTTGGTAAGTCGCTTCCTCTCTGCTTTTTACTCTTTCCCGTTCTGTACCATTCCGCGCGTCCCTTCCAAGATGGATCCCACTAATTCCAAACACAGGGACCGTTCCCTCCCCGCAGGCTACAAAGTAATCTCCGTTGACTTCAGCAACGGCTCCCCAGTCGCAGAAAGCACCAGCATGACAGCCGCTCAAGACATCTTCTCCAACCCGGACACGACCGTCTGTCCCGGCAGCTGTTTCCGTCCTGTTGGTCTTGCGCTCGATGGCAAGGGCAGACTGTTCGTGTCGAGTGATTCGAGCGGTGAGTTGTATGTGCTTGTGAAGACTGGCGAGGGGAGTGAGAGTGAGAGTCCGACGAGCACAGGTTCTGCGCCGGCGGCGACGAGCTCGAAGGAGAGTAAGGCGGGAAGAAATGGTGTGGTTAGTGCGCTGGTTTTGGTTGGGGCGGGAGCCTTTGCGATGGCGTTGTTGTAGGGCGAGAGGTGATTGAATATGGGGAGGAGGATGGAAGGTTATAGTTGGAGAAAAAGAGGGCGGAATGTTGGGCAGGGAGAAATGATGAGTTTACGACGTGATATGATGATACAAGAACTCCCTGCGATTTTATGAAAGAGCGTCTTTTCGTGTGTATTTCCACATATCAAAGTACAATACGTTTGCCTAACGGCTACATCTTGCGAAGAGCTTAGGTTGTGTTTAAATAAGGTTGGAGCTGGATTCAAGGTCTGGGTAAACATATCTCGTGAGGTCGGAAGTATGCATTTGCTGCATCTTCCTCACTGGCGTTGTGGGATATGTAAATCGATCCGAGCTCATACGTATAGCTGCCAGGTTTCTTTTCATGAAGCGTCTTTCACATGCTTCATTTGAGTCAGCTCGGACTTCAAGTTTGGTTTCCTCTGCCTCTCACCAATGTAGCTCCATTTCCACCAGGAAGTTAAGCGAGGAACGTCAACATGACAGTAGTTTTCTCTCCAGCTGGATATATCCAGTGGCACGCCAAGGGTGTTCGAGATACCGATCCAGGAATCCCTATCTTCAAAGCTCTATGTCACTTTTCATAACAGACATTTCATATCATTGAGAAGTGTTTGCAACAACAAAATCGGCAGTCAGCCCCACGCTCAGTCTGGAGGCTTGCACTGCCTCCGCCTCAAACCAAGCATGCACCCACACCAACTCAATGTATCCCCTCCAAGTCACAACATCACCTTTTCCCAGTACACTTTCCCCTTCACTCTTCTCTCTTGATCCAGAAGCAAGAAGGCTCACGACTTCCAAATATCCTCAAGTCCATCACAACCAACCATCGCCATGGCCCTTCAAACCGCGGCTAGCTTCCTCGGAAACCAAGCCCTCAAAGGCATCCGAATGGGCACAGTACGGTACGGCCCAGCAATAGCGCAAGCGCGCGCTGTTGCTGCTGAAGCATTCGTTCGTGCTGCGGATGCGAGTAGACAGTTTAAGCGTGATGAGGCTGTAATGTTGGAGGATCCGCTTACGGAGGAGGAGTATGGGGAGTTAGAAGCGGGCGACGAGAGTGATGATTATAAGAACCCGAGAGACTGTGAGCATGAGGATGAGGATGGGAATGGTAGGGAGAGACCTATACGCGTTTGCTGCCAGACGATTAGAGTGAGTAGAGAGGCTTTTAAGACGACGGGTGTTGAGAGTCCTGTACCTGTTTTTGCGCATTGGTGTTTAGAGGTAAGTAGTATTCTTGCGTCAAACCACTAGATTTGTAGCTCGTTAGTTATTTGATCTGACGTGACAGGAAGCAGGTTGACGGCATGATCTACGAGTTACGAGAGAATAAAGCAGTCTCTGAGGACGAATCGATAGCTCTACGAGTCGGCGATGGGAGGAGTGTCGTATACCAAGAACTGGGAGCTGAGTCTAGGAAGATCAAACTTGAGGTCACCGCGAATAGAGTGATGCATCCTAGTGCGAGATATATCGATGTAGGGACGACTACCTTGGATGATGATAAGATCATATGGGCCGGTTTGTGGCCTCCTTCACTAAACCATTGGGGTTGAATACTAATGTCTTTCCGTGTGTTTCAGCATCACTTATATTCCGTCGCTTCGCTACAAGCTACGATCTCTTCATCGACAATTGTCAGCATTTCACACAACTCCTAGCTGAAGTCATCAGTGGGCGTACAAAGCGCGAAGAAGTGAGGCAATTCTTCGACAAGCGATCTGTCATGAAACTTCCTGTAGCGGCGAGCTGGCTGGCTGCGCCTGTGTATGGCTGTACGGTAGCTTTGCACCATGCACTGAAGCCTGAGGGGGACTCGGAGGTAAGGAGTCCTGCACATCAGAGTGTGGGACGGTTTCTGGATAGCATGGAGAATTTCTACTTGCACCCGAGGGTTTATGCTGCTAGGCGAAGACAGAAGCTTTTCTGAGGTAGCTCAATTCTAATATGGTAGACATATCTTATATTTTGTGACAGAACATATCCATGAATGATGATAACAAGAGATGCATGTGTGATATTAGGACTGCGTCAAGCGAGATGCTGCTTCACCCTCGCCCTCCTCTGCAACACCACCGTCAACCCAAAATGATAAACAAACAGGCCCAAGAACAAACCAACAATCCCACCCACAACAGCAAAAACAAACACAACAACCAGAACCGAAAAGCGGAAACACATATCAGCTAGCCACATCGCCGGCTCTTTCGAACTCATGATAACCTGCATGGCCGCCAGCGCAACAGAGCAATACGCAAACGCTAGCAGCAGCAGTTGAAAATTCTTGCTGAAGTATGGACGATACTCGGTGAACATGTAGGAGTAGGAGTAACCCCGAAGAGTCAGCTTGTAGATGAGATTCAGGCGCGAGAGACGCAGCTCGCCGTACTGCCAGCGCGGTTCCAAGGTCAAGGCGAGATTGGTAGGCGGCTGGAAAGAAGAGATGGAGGCGGAGAGGAGCATCCAGGATCTAAATCCCATGTCTGGAATGAGGTTTTGTGATATTGCTATTTGATAGTCGGATGGGTGCTTGATAAGCTGTGTGTAGGAGAGGAGCAGACCGTAGGCTGATGCGTAGTATGGTGCTTGAAAATTATTAGCCGAAGACATGCCATTTCCGGTAGTTCGATGGCCAGTGCAGATAAAGCGCTGCCAGAATTCCCAGCTTAGCAAAGCGTGTGGGATGGGTTTCAAGAAGATGTTATTCTCGAACCAGACGAGGTGCATGGATGGGTCTTCGGTGATTATGATTGAGCGGTGCAGCATGTGTTGCTTGTGGAGGGGCCGGATGTGATTAAGTCGACCGGCGAGCCAGAGATGTTGATAGATAGCGTTCAGACGTGATAAATCTAGCTCCGACTCCAGGAATGAGGATACTGCTGAAGGTGTGAGGGAGAGGTGTGCATTTTGGGGGATTTGGGTGAGGGGTGGTGCTTGGGGAGGCCATTCTTGAGTTTTGGGAAATGGTGGTAATAGAGGAATGTCCATTATGAAAAGGTAATCTGGAATCGAAATGGAAATTAAATCAAGACGACAAGAAGAAATTGCTAAGTTTTGTAACGTGCAGAAATACTGGAGGGACTCAGCCTTCCTCCTCAAGAGGCGAAGTGAGATGTGGCTGGCGCCAAGAGTGCTATGAGTTAATGGTTTAGGTTCAAGGTCACGCAAGAAACTCCCTGGCAAATCATATGACCAAGAACTCAGAGACCGATCTCTTCAGAAATGTGTATGAATACTCGTATATATCTTCTGCTGCCTGCCCTGCCACTTCTTGAATTTTCACATCTCCCTCACTCTATTCACACGTTGATAGTAACGGTGCTCGTCTGTGTAAACCTGACACTCGTCGTTCCCTTACCCGTTGTTGTCGGCTCAGGCATCCCACACGTCGCTGGATCAGTCGCAATCGGCTGCGTCGAGACGACCGTCGGGCATTGTGGCAGAGGATTACCGTCGATGTCCAGGGGGCTGAAAGATATGGTGCTGCCAGCACTGTAGGTTTGCACAGGGATAGTGATGTCCGGGTCCAGTTGTAAGCAGGTGCGTATACCACTATGGTATGAAGAGATTAGCGTTTGTGGGAAAGAATGGAAAGAAAGTGGGAGGAGAAGGCGAAAGAGGTAGAGGAGACGAAATTGGGTGCTTACATGTCGTCTGTTTCGCAGAAAAGACTGTCAGTTGGGAAGGTATAATTTGCTGATGATTGGAGTGTTGCATATGATCCAGAAGGTCTATTGATCGAGTCAGTACAATTGTCCCTACCATCCCTCTTTATTGATCACTCCGAACTATCCATCGTTTGTCCTTTTTCTCAAAATATCTAAAGAGAAGAAACCAAAGAAAACAAGTCAAACTAAACAAAGCAAACTCACCCTGGCACCTCTCCACACCAAAACTTTTCTGTCACATAAACATACGAGAACCCATCGGTCACGACTCTCACCAAGCCATCGTCGTCGCAATCTAGCGTGAATCGTCCATTAGTCGAAGACGAATGCTCGAATTTGTTTGGGCACGTGAAGACGCCATCGCCGTAAGTTATGGTGAAAGCTACATCTCCGCCTGGTCCATCGTATGAGATGAAATTATTGATTGTGTAGGTCGAAGGTATGGGACAGGCTGTACTGTAGGGGTTGGTTGATGCAGGGAGTTTGGCGGCTAGTGGTGGAGGTGTTAGTGAAAGCTCGCTTAAACCACTTGTGTATATTCCCAGTTCTACAATAGGGGAGCTTACTTGTCGTGACAGGGGGAGCAGTAGTCTTCGTAGACGATGTGGTTTTGGACGTCGTAGGTGGCTGAGTGATCGGTGGCGTCGTACTTTTCGTTGTAGAAATGGTCTTCGACGTCGTGAGTGGTGGAGGAGGCGCGGTACTACGTGTGGATTTAGACGAAGAACTACTACTTTTCTTTGTAGAATTTGGTGGCAATGACCTTGAACTTGTCGTGCTAGTGGTGCTCTTCGTAGTCGGAGGAGGTGGTGGCGCCGTGCTACGGGAACTCTTAGTCGTGACGCTCGTAATTTTTGTAGTAGGCTTTGGGGGAGACCTTGTAGAACTTGTCGATGAGGTTGTGGGTGGTGGGGGAGGTGGTTTTGTTGTGCTTGCGGACTTGCTCGTGCTAGATGTGGTCTTGATGCTTGAGCTTGTGGGTTTCTTGGTGGAAGTTGGGAGAGGAGGATTTACTGTCCCTGGAGGCGTCCCGAATGTGAAGCCTGGCAGTGTTCCGGTCCTTGTCAAGTCGGTTCCGATGGTGAAACCTGGCGGGAGTGTGACTCCTGGCGGTAGAGTGAAGCCTGGTGGAAGTGTGAAGGGATCTCCTATAGTTGCGCCGCCCGTTATGACCGACACTCTGCTGGTTGATCGGTTTGGGATCAGAATCTGTGGCAGACATTCTGCGACTGCGCTCAGCAGAGCCGCTACAGCTAACAATTGGTGAGTCTTCATCTTCGCTGGTCAATTGGCTGCTGTGAGATAGAATTGCGGATTGTCTTGCTTCGATGCAGCAGAGCTCTTGTCCGGGGTCACCTGTATATATTTCTTTCTTTGTCCCATCTCCGCATCGGAAGCTCATGCCCGACTGCAAGGGGGAAAACTGGAGATCTGGACATTGTAATATACGCACATCGTATAAAATGCCATGTAACCTTCTCATTGATCATATCAGGCTATCTTGACACCTTAGCCCGGAGCTTCTCAGCCCAATTGAGTGATTCGGCCAAAACTGGCGACCGTGATCGATGCATGAAGGTCAAAATCTGCGAGATCTAGATCTAATGTCGATATGTATATTTAGAAACTGATTTTGATGTTCCGGATTGCTGGTCTGGTCATACTCAGGAGGAACTTCCCCCGCATTCTGAAGGGCGAGGTCACAGGGGCTCGCTTAAGGTCTGGATGAATTCCCCTGCATTGCTGGCTGGGGGGAACTTCGCCAAGGCTAGATAGATGAACTTGCCACATTGTATAGTTTGGCACCAGATGCTGAGAATAGACTTTGTGCAAGTGTCGATGCGACCCGGATAGTCAGTTGCTGAGAGGTCGAATTGGTCAGGCCGTGCTCGTCTACCGCACGTTCGTGACCCGGAGGTAAACAAGCGAATGACCGTCCCAAAGCTGTTTTTGAGTGCACCTCTCCCTTGACGTGTCCGCGTCCATGACCTCCCCATACAACAATCTCATGTTTTCTTCTACCGAGCCGTGATTTTAGCAGCCAACGAGAAGCAGTTCCCTTAGTAGACCGGCCGATAGACCTGTCAATGCTCCATAATGCTGAGATCATGAGATGGTGTTAGCACCTTCAAAGGAAGTCCATATCCAGGTCCTTTTTGAACACGCATTGTCCTTCCTTCCAGGCCAAGCGATTTCTATCCACAAATCCCTCCCTCATTCTGACTCTTCCGATGCTTTCTTCGGCCATATCTCTCATCTCTTCAGCTTCCACACTTCCGCCCCGACCTGCCTCGGATTGCTGAAGTAGATTTTCAGGGTAGTCAGGACATTCGGAGGTTCCTGCTCGTCAGGGCTTGATGTCAACGTGCTGCTTCAATGTTCGAGAAGAAAACAATGTCTAGAGACGGAGATAGAACGAATGAAAGGAAATGGGACTTGGTAGCCCCATTTCTAGAAACCAACATACCAGTACCCTGACTACCCTCCACAAGTCATTCCTTTCTCATCTCTTCCCTCTCCCTCATTCTCTCACTCACCAAGCCCCCAACGCCACCGCCCCAGTGTCTCTCAGCACTAAAGTCCCAATCCAGCCAATTCAGCATCCCCTCCAATCTAACCTCAGCCTCCTCATCAACCTGACCCCTGAACTCCGCCCTCGTTGCCCTTTCACTCAACCCCGCATGAGACCCCTTCTCAACAGCCCCCAACGCATTCTGGAACTCCTGACTCTGAACCCCCGACCTCTCCGCCAAACTGGCCAGCGCAAAGAACTGATCCACACTGAGACCATCATTCAAGATCCTCCTATGTCCGCACACAATCTGCACATATTCGATATGCTGGCCGAGGAACTCGCGAGCACGTTGGAGATGGACGGGGAGTGTTGTACTTGTAGGGGTGGATTTCAGGGTGTACGGGAGGAGGTTGAGGAGTCGAGACTCTTCGGATGGTGGGTTGGAGGAGAGGAGCGAGGTGACGTATTCGAAGGCTGCTTCGTTTGAGGGGATGGAGAAGCATTTAGAAAGACTGTTGACATCTATCTCTGCGTTCGCTGCTCGTACATCCGCAGCTCGCATATCTGTGAACACTGTATTGGTAAGATATTCTTGGTCGGCTTGGAGCGGGTAAGAAGTGCTGTATGTGGCTGCGAGGGCCATGTGTGCGAGGGTGGGAAACCGCTCTTGGACGCAAATACGATCAAGAGTGCTTTGGATGCCGTTAAACGGTGTTTCAAGGTCTTTGAGCGTTTCTATATCTAGGAGAGCTCCTAGGCGATAAAGTTCAAATAAGTGATAAAAAAGGTGACGAGCAAGCCGCAGCTTTTTATGGTCTGGCCATTCTTCCTGAAAGCCAATGTCATCGAGTAATTTGAACACCTCTAGAATTCGTTTCTGCGCCTCGAGTCAGAAGGATCATCCTATGATACATAAGGTCATGGTGTGACCTTCAGAGCATCTTGGCTCATCCCTATTCCTGTGCCCACAACCTGATCTCCTTCAACCGTAGCCTCCTTATCCCTGAACAAACGCATCAACTGTAGAAATTGACTGTTCTGAAACTTGGAGCTCTGATCCTTCTGCACACTATTCAACAACTGACCGGCAGTCTTGGACAGATCATCTGGATTATCCTGCTGCTCTCGCGCTTCCGAGTTCTGGTCTAGAGGATCGTGTATTGTGTCTGCACCAATCCGTTGCTGGTCTAGCAAATCAGAAGAATCCTCCATTAGCCGTTCCGCAGATTCGTTGATAAGGATGTCTTGGCCCATTTCTACACTTTGCTCCTGACTTGTCGTCTCCTGCTGTGCCTCGAGGGCCGCTGCTCTTTCCGCCTCCTCGAATGCTCGAGAAAAAGCCTCATCTGACGCCTCCAAGGGCTGTTGTGTTTGCTGGGCGCCTGACATACTGGCCGCTTGGGGTTGCGCAAACCCGCCCATATACTGAGGTGTCATGTTCACGCCACCCATAGGTCGAAATTGGGGGTTCATCTGGCTAGGCATCTGTCCCATCACTGACATCTGGCCTTGCTGCCGCGCGAACTCTTCATGCCAACCTCCTTCATTTTGTATTTGCTGTAATTGTGGGTTGAAAGGCTGTTGCTGGAATTGAGGAGGTGGAGAGGATATGTGTAGCTGTTGGAAGTCCGAGGCCCAGCCTGAGGGCCCGGGCTGTTGGAAGTTCTGAGGAGCATGTGAGAAGCCTTGTTGCTGGTGGCCATGGTCGAGAGGTAGTTGTCCTGCTTGGAAGGCTTCGAACTCTGGATCTAGAAGGCCCGCATTCGGACCGGGAGAGGATCGGAAACCCTAGAAAGGTATCAGTGTGACTGAAGAGGCAGGCAAACAAAAGGTGAGCCGTACCTGTGCAGGTGAATGTCGCGAAACCAGGCGGTCTTGTTGTAATGTCCGGTCTACTGTGCTATGCTTCTGGAAATTCTGGAGCGCATTTGAAGGTCCGCACATGGAGTCTGCCATGATGAGCGATATGTGTCTGCACAGGATCAAGAAGTGGTCGGAAGAGCTACTCGAAGAGTTGTTCAGAGTGTGGTTGTATTGTTCGAAGGCGAATTCGTTGCAATCATGAGCCGAGGCACCTCGTCTTTGTATCTGAGTCGGAGTACCCGAAGTTTATCCAAAAAGCAGTGACTTGTGGATGCTAAGGAAAGAATAGACCTATTAGTTGAATATACAACGGTCCGTAAATATGCAGCCGAAAGCCGTGGCCGAGTGAAAGAAGTCAATGAAGTGAAGCAAGTTGATATGAATGCCACCCCGCGAAAGTGGATGAGGCCGAACTTCCATTGTCAGTCACAAGCCGAATCGGGCCACCGGGCTTTCCTCGGGCCGGCAAGGCTAGACCTGCCACACGGCATTCTCCGTCGCGACTTTCTGGAGACAACCTGGCTTGAAGCTCTGATACAGTGTATCGAGCTGTCTCGATTCTTCCTTCAAGTATACCTTGACCACAACTCACTACAACTTGGGTCAAGATGGCACAAGTTATTTCCAACTCCGGTCATGATGACATGATTGTAAGTTTCATATCTACTGATTTTGAGGCTCCGCAGGCTCTGTCGCATCCAACGCACCTCTTTTAGAGGAGGAGATGCTAACATTCTTTCCAGCACGATGCAGTCCTAGATTATTACGGCAGACGTCTCGCAACCTGCTCATCCGATAAGACAGTAAAGATTTTCGAGGTAGAGGGAGAGTCGCACCGTCTGACCGAGACACTGAAGGGGTGAGTCCTCCGTCCCCTTACTTTCCCAGCAAGTAGCTAACAAGCCTCCAGTCACGAAGGCGCCGTCTGGTCTGTCTCTTGGGCACACCCAAAATATGGCAATATCCTCGCATCTGCTAGTTACGATGGCAAAGTCTTCATCTGGCGCGAACAAGGCACAACGTGGACCAGAGTTTTCGATTTCGCCCTGCACACCGCATCCGTAAACATCATCTCCTGGTCACCACACGAGTCGGGCTGCTTGCTCGCATGCGCTTCTTCCGATGGCATGGTTTCCGTTCTCGAATTTAAGGATAACTCAATGGACCACAAGATCTTCCACGCGCACGGCATTGGAGTCAACTCTGTTTCTTGGGCACCAAGCACAAGTCCTGGTTCGCTGGTTTCGAGCGCAGGTGGTCAAGGATGTGTACGGAGATTTGTTACGGGAGGAAGCGACAATATGCTGAGACTTTGGAGCTTCGATGCTGCTTCGCAGAATTACACACAAGAGCGGGAGCCATTGACTGGTCATACCGATTGGGTTCGTGATGTTGCCTGGTCGCCTACGGTCCTCCAGAAGAGCTACATTGCATCTGCCAGTCAGGATAAGACAGTCCGGATCTGGACGAGCGATCCCAGCCAGCCTGGTGTATGGAACAGTAAGGTCTTGAATTTCGACGTGGTGCTATGGAGAGTGAGCTGGAGTTTGAGCGGGAACGTATTGGCAGTCAGTGCAGGAGATAATAAAGTCAGTCTGTGGAAGGAGAACTTGAGGGGAGAGTGGGAATGTGTGAAGACCATTGAGGAGTGATAGATTCGGTGAGCTCGCGCAAGGAAGACAGGTCATGGCGTTTCGGGGAATGAAAAGCTTGTAAGCTTAGTATTTGAATGACAAGAGACTATGAAAAGCCCAGGTGCAAGGCATCTGGACGTATTGAGGTGTGGTGTATTTGTTCTGCAAAGTATTTTGCTATCTTTTGCGCTATTTAATTCTGCCACATATACTACCATTCTGTCTGCCATCTATTCTACCATTCGCTGCTGCCATTTATTTTACAAGTTTGTCTTATTTGATATACAATATTCCTTCAGGCACGAACAGAGAAGTCTTGGAAACTGCTGGGAACAAGAAATGGCCACCAGTTCAGAGCTAGCCTGTGAACATCCAGTACTAGCCATGGCGGTCATCGTTCAGGATAATACTTCGTGCTCATAAGCCACTTGCACCTTCGAATGATGGTGTTCTTGGGCTTTTCCGGTAGGAGGATCGGAAGCAATGTGATGCAAGTCACGAGCATCTCTCCGATTCTTGTGAGTTAGAAAATCTGGAGAGTAAGAAAGAGCTATGACACTCATTCTTCAATTATTATGCGCATTCCACCATGATCATTGTGATGAAGCAAATACATCAGCCACCCCCCTTATGCCTTTCCCGTCGCTGTCTAAAGTTGTCGCATTCTCTCGTCTTGTATCGTTGTACTGTGGTGTCCGTCGTTATGCTAGCAGTACACACCCATAAAACCTCAGTTGGTGACTCGCGCAGGGCTACCAGTCCGAATCCCCATGACCAACTGTCTCACCAACACTAGTTAGATTGTCTTTGAAAAATGACTGCGCACGCTTCATTGGCCCATCACATACTCTATAAAATGCCCTGTTCTTCCTTGACAGAATATTGCCTGTATGAAGAGCCAGGTTTCGCTCGACCACAATGCTGTTGTCTGCCTGACAGCCATCAACGATCCCCATCGAGCCTGCTGGTGTCCTGTTAGCGAAGTCCGCAATGGTATGGTATTCCAATTATGTCCGCGACCTCTGTTGCTATACATTCGTCATACTGTCGCTCGGTCTGAGGTGTAGATGCGGATACAACGGTGTCCATATCTGCTTAGTCGTCGCTGCCTGTTCAAGTGAAAAGCATGCGATCTTCCAGCATGTAGGCAAATATGAGGTACGAATTTTGGGCACAAGCATACATACAGAGTTGCTCTTCGCTCTCGTCGTTCCAGCCGTCTCCCCACGGAGATCTACAGACACATCGCTGTCTTTCTCATCTCTCAGTGCACTTCACTGAAGTCACAAAAGCCCCCATCAACACCACACGCACGGTCCATCCACCTATCCCCTCTTACATCATCCCCTATAACCACCAGTCACCCACCCTCCCATAAACCATCTCCCTCTAGGCCCGGCACCTCACCGGCTTCTACAATTCCCAATTCCTTAAGCAATCCAAGTACCCAAATACCGCGGCCGCGCAAGCAAACAGCACAAATATCTACCCAAATACCACACACCCATCAACAAACCAAGCAAAACAGCCAGCTGTAAGTCCTGCCCACCCACTCACCCATCGGAAGATGCGTGCGTCGGTAGGCACGACTATCATCTGGCTCTGGAGGTTAACCTCCAGTCTGTATTCTCTCTCCTCGCCATCTCGAAGCAAGGCTCCCTGGAGCCCCGAGCTGTGGGCGGATGGATTCGTGAAGTGTGGCGGATTTGAGTTGGAAGGAAGAAATTTGGCGATGCAAGGCAACCGATTCGAGCCCCGAGCGGAGGTTGGGAGGATCGTGAAGTGTGATGGTGGTGGTAGCTGGATTTGGGACTTGGTGTTGATCGAAATCCGCTTCAGGAATTTCTAAAAGGGTTGGAATCCCCTCAGATCTTTTTTCGCTTTTTTTTTTCTCGGCTGCTGCTGTTGTGCTTTGATCTTCAAGGACTTTGTCTTTGTTCTTTGACTTGTCACAGTTGTCTGTGGTGTTGATGCTTTGGCAAGTCTTTACGTTCTGCCAGCGATTGGTCACTAAGAGCACTGAAATCCCCGAGAGCCCAACTTTGCGAACACCCACAGCATGAAGGCACTTTTCTGTGATCCTATCACATTTTGCAGCACCTCCTGAACTTCACCCAGGTATGCCCCTTTCACCGACACTTACTGCCATTGCCCTTCCTTCCTGACCTGCGGTGCGAGCAACTTAAGAGGTCCCTCCCTTGGGGAGTCGCGACCAAGCGCGGCAAGCACTCGTCCCAAAATTTACGCTGTATCACTCTCCTCCATTCAATCCCTTCTTAAAACATATCGCAGTCGTTACCAACCATCTACCCACTCTTTACGACTATTCTGATGACTTTCTGCATTTTTGAACGTCCTTTGGGAAGGTTTCAGTCCTCTCGTTACCTTTTTGAGAGCACTCGGAACTTCTCCTTTAATTTTCCGTTAAGCGAGGCTGGACTATGCTGACCCACTTGGGTCAATCCTGGCCTCAAATGAGGTGACGAGCTCCCTATTCCTTTTTGTGGAATCCTGAATGAGATGTAACTGTCCAATTGCAGATCACAAGCTGTTGTATCTGTGGATGGGCTTATTGTAGGCGTAGAGAGTTGAGTTCATACTTGATGTAAAGGGTCTCTCCAGGTATGAAATCTGGCCGTCAAAATATTACAATCAGTCGGAGTGTCAAAATTTAAAAGCTGCGAGATGCGGAGAGGAAGTCAATTGTCTCCAGAACTGAATCTACGGCCAGAATGCTGTATTACAAGCAAGCTCCGACGACTTCTCTACCACGATCATCCTGCGTATATCCATCCATTGATCTTACGCCTGTCCAAGTTCATTCTGTATCCATCATCCATCATGCATTCATAAATCAAAAGGAACGTGTGCGTCAAAGATGACAAGGAAATAAAATAGTGTTTTGTGTAGAGACTGCGCTGTGGAAGATGGGAAATGCTGGTGTATCTCCTCGTAAAGTAGTTGTTCGGTATTTTGTGCTCCACGAGGGAGCGGATAAGCATTTGCCAGATGGGAGACCATTTGTTTTTAGCTTGGGACCCCAGGTGACTAGATGAAGAGTCATCGGGGCGGTTGAGGATCTCACAGACAAAAGCTCAAGGAGCTTCTGTAATGGAAGATCTCCCATAAGACATATCAAATGCTAGGAGCAATTTTGTGGGTATTCTTTGTTCTCGATTCGAAAAGTGTGACTGCGCTGTCGAGTGCTGTCGGATATCGAAATGGGCGGACAGATCATTCAAATGGGCGCAGCCATCAAGTCAGCGTACGTATCCATGAATTCAAGAGCCTCGTTTTCCATGATCTCTTCCTCACCGCCACGATGAACATTCCACCACATGAATGGCCCAGAGTTAGTGGTAGACAGGTTTGGGTTATCGACGGCGCTCCACCAGCGCCCAACAACAATCCGACCACCTGGCAGAACGCAACCTTCATAGCACCAAGCCTGGAATGGATCATAGATGTCGTGACCGTTGGCATCCTTCTCGGTGTAGTACTTCATCATAGTCAGGCGTTGAAATCCATGGAAGCCTTGCTGAGTCGTCAAAGCATGGACTCGGCCAAAGACATGTCCGGTTTGAGAGCCTCTGCAACTGCCCCAAAATTGCTTTGCACCTGGTGTATCCTCCATGAAAACCTTGACCTGCTTTGCTTTGCGTTGCTGGGTGGAGTCTTCGAAAGGGTTGCTGCAAAGTACCTTCTCGAAGCTTTTGGGCCACGCGTATCTGGGAGCCGCGTCCTTTTCGTCGAAGAACAAGTCCATTTCCTAGTTCTTGTCAGCGAAACTCAATACTCAAGAGCTTGCAGAGTTACCTCAAAGGTCTCATTGCCGTCCAGGGAATCCGTGTGGACTACACTCTTCTGGCCGTCCCATGCTCTCAAGCTCGCCAAAGTCCGCTCCTCCATGTACACTGGCGCCGCGTCAGCAATTTCAATGCATTCTCGGATAGGTACTTACTGTGTGCACCCTTCCAGTGACGCGCCAGCGGTTGTGTTCCACCCTTGATATGGCCGGTCCAGAATTGGGGGAATTCGTCACTTGTGAGGAGTTGATACTCGTGCGCGAGCAGTCCTTCACCCTGCGACTTCAGATGGTACTTGAAGAAGTTGACGATGTGCAGGAGCCAACGAATGTTGACTTGTTGCTTATAGATACCACTGAACACTGGCTGAGTCTTTCCCGTGCAGTATGCCTGATATTGAGAGATATCAAAATGTCCGACCTTGCCATTGCAGTATGCTGGATCAAGGGAGAATGGTGTTAGCAAAAGCTGAATGACGTAGATCAGTGCATCCTTGTCATTAGCCGTTACAACCTTCTTGAAGCCAGAGGCGTCGTTGGTGCCCTTATCAAAGCTTGTGTTGAAGATGGCGTCAACAATGTCAACGTCATTCTCGAGAAGGTGACTAATGAAGTTCAGATTTCGTCCCTCGACAAAAATGTAACCATAGTAAGGGTTAGTGACCTGGCAGGCGTTTGATTCTGTAAGCCGGTCAGCAATTTCTTATGATCAGTGCTCGGAGCCACGACGTACCAAGAAGTAAGCCCCGGAAGGCATTGAGGACATCTAGCTGGTTGCGAGCCTGGAAATCTCTGATATCCTTGTTGATCCGAATGCCATGTTGGTTGAGATCGAAGCAAGTCCATTGTTTGCTAACATGCTTTCGGAACTTGTACTTCTCAGCAGCATCCTTGGGACTCAGACCGGCGACATTATCGAAGGATGCGAGGAAACATTTACGCCAGACACTGTTTGTGATTGCGGAGTTTGACTTCTTGCAGATCAGGCTGTAGTTGACGATGTCTTTGTCTTTGGGGAGGAAGTGTGCGATTTGTTGGTGAATCTGGATCAAAGGTGATTCAGCCGAGTCCAAAGATACGAGAATTATTCTGCTGAATTATGCTTTGAAGAGAGGTTTGGAGCATGTACAAGTCTCCTGTTGGGATTGGCTTTTGAGTTTGTTGATTTGCAACGCTGAAGAGCGCGCCGAGTACAGGTCAGGTGGGTTGGGACATGAAAGTATACCGCCATATGGGGAAGATGGCAGGCGTTGACTGCAGAGGGAAACTACTTACCTCAAGTGGGATGATCTTGAATAACTTTGCAGAAAAGGAATCCTTAACATTGGCCTTGATGATCCGGGTCGAAGGAATATAATACTCGAAGCGCTTGGCGCTTTTTTCCCAGCATCCCTTATAGTCCTCGTCCTCGCTTTCGTCCCACTGGGTTCCTGTGCATTCGCGACCTCTCTTGGATTTTGGAGATACGATTGCTCTTCTAACCTCTAGCTTCTTTGCGGGGTGGTCTTCGTCTGGTTCCTCGTCCCATTCATACTCGGTGACGCAGTACTTCTCTGCTGCCTTCTCGTCTACCACAAGCGCATTGCGCGAGGATCGGGTTCTGACCATGATGCTTGGTTGGTATTTGCGATCCAAATGGATAGCGGGAGCTGGGTGCTGCTGGATGGGCGACCGATCAGCGGTGATTTCCACCAAAGAGGGTGAATCGACTCACAAAGGTATTGGTGTTGGACAGGACACTTAGTTTCTATGCAAGACTGCAGTTCAGCAGAATGTTGGATAATGCTTGGAAGTGGTTTAAAAGATGTGCGAGAAGCAAGGCTTGCACTGGAGAAGAGCAACCTTGCTGGTACTAGGACTTGTCAGTAATTGTCATAGTATGTATTCGAAGGGGAGGCGGATGATCAATTGACTTACCAAGATGCATGTGCCTGTGATCAGGACACTTTGGCGGATGGTGATGGATGATATTGGGAAGAGGTGGGATGGTGGAAGAAATTTTATATTTTGGGTTGTGAGTGTGGGCGCTCGCGTCGGCGAGGGAGGGCTGGTGTTGACGAGTGAATGCGGTGATGAGGATAAGAAATCGGTGAATTCCAGAGGAGCAAGGGTAATGATTCTGCAATAGAATTCAATAGGTCTGTAGATATTCAGTGTCCAATGATTTTGTTCCGATAAGAAGGGGCCTGGTTTTGAAGATATGAAGATATCTGGAAGTGCGTGGATAGCGAAGGTGAACAGAAGGAACTCGGCGGGATGAATTGCGGAAGGTCTTGCAGCCTCGCCAGACGTGACGTCTGGATCAAGAAGGCGCAAACAAGATCTACGCTTATTTAACAAGAAGTTCAAGCACAATACAGTCGCCGAGTCGGTTTCACGGAAGTTCCTTCAGACTCTGACACTGCTGAAATAATGTTTGCTAGCAAACAGGTAAGAGTCGTAGCTTGGATAGGTCTGTGACTGGATGCAACACAAGTACCGCAAGATCCTCAGCAAGGACTCTGCAATGAATTCAATCATGCAGGCAACGTAAGCTAACGTAAGGGGAACTTAATCACGAAGATATTGAGCTAATGTTGAAATATTTCAAAGACTGGATATTGAAAAGTGGCAGCCGTGCTGTAGCAAATCGAATTTGTGACATTATTCTCACATTGCGCCGGTCAACATGCCAAGCACTGCATGTTAGTGCAAGGACCTAGTTTCTACCAAGCTTTGGCATTTCACATTCCTATGTGTCCCTCATCCTATTGATTGTGTTGATTGTGTGGAAATGCAGCAATGTGCAAGCTCTGTCGGAATCAGTTCACCATTTCCCACTATTCCCTGAAGATACAGTATGAGCTTGACCTCTTAAAAGACTATGACTTGAGACTCTGTATCAAAAGATTTGATTTTCAATGTAGTCACCAGACTCCAAGTTGCCCACATGTTGCCCTAATATTCAAGCTCGCTTCTGCCGTCGTCACAGTAACGTATCACGTGCTCAAAATCAAATCGCCGCACCTGGTTGCCGAGAAATCAACCGAAAAGCCATCAAAGCTTAGCACCTCGTCATGAACCTACTTTAAGTCCTACCATATCATTATTAAGCCAGCTCCGTCCAATAAGAAGATATTCAATTCAGGAGCGGAACTTCCGGACTCATGGGCAAATCAAGGCAAATCTCAAAGTCCCAAACGAGGAAGAATAAGGTCCGGACAGTCGTCAAACTCAGGGCCGGATCCGCCACACTTGCTTATCTCTGGATTTTCGTCGCTGACGAAACACCCATTTCCTTGAACAGCCATCCCATCCGACCCGCAAGCTTCCAGAAGGCTGTCCTGATAAGGCCAAGACATCGAATCAGAAGTAAAGCCGACGTTTCCAGGTAAAAGTAGATTGACGAGTGGACGTTAAGCATTCGCCGAGCCCGTCTGCAGAAACTGTGGGCTCCCGCTCCATCCAATGCCCCAAGTGGGACGTCTAACAGCTGTCTGGGATGCTTGACAGGGCACACCTCGAATGACGGTTTGGTACCACGAGTACTAATCGGCATGTCTGAATTCCTAAATGTGCCTATCTGTGGGTTTGGTGGACGGGCAAGTTTTAAGTATTTGATCTTTCTGTCCGCTCTCCTGTTTCTTATCTTCCTTCTACCAGTCGCTTCCTGCTGCTCAGTGCGCACTGTTGTTTCTTTCCCAGGTCTCGGAGGAGGCATTTGAAACTTCAAAGAAATTTTCGTTGCGTGCATACGATCAATTGGCAATCGCAATGGCTCCTCACAGCGACCAGGACTCTTTGGACAAGGAGAACGCGCCAGCTCCAACCCCTGAACTAGAACGCGGAACTGTCAAGCCAGAAGGCCCCATATCTCCGGCTCGAGACGAAGACACCACACTTGCGATTCTTGATCTTGTCAAGGCCAAAGATGTGCACCATCCTATGCATTGGCCAGCTTGGAAGCGATGGGGAATCATTGCTCTCTATTGCTGGCTCCAGGTGTTTGTCACTCTGACTAGTACGACATATCTTGGCGCAGAGTGGCTGATTCAGGAGAAATGGGGTGGAAGTACACAAGTTGTGACCCTGGGCCAGAGTCTGTTCATCGTGGGCAATGCTGTCGGTCCAGCTTTCATGGGACCTCTCTCGTAAGTCTAGATTCCCACAGAATCAACTTCGGGATGCTTGCTAATCTGCAACCCGACAGTGATATTGGAGGTCGCAAATGGGTTTATGTCGGAAGTATCACTTGCTATGCGATTCTCAACTTCGTGAGTAAACCCCGGATCATGTGCATGCGGATACAGGATTAATCACGCCACAGGGAACTGCCTATGCTCGCAACCTCCCCATGATGATCATCTTCATGTTCCTCTGCGGAACGGCCGGCTCGACTGCTCTCTCAAACGTAGCTGGTACCATCGCGGATTTGTTTGGCGATGTCGACGGCGCAGGTCAAGCAATGGCTCTTTTCGTGGTCAGTGCCAATGTCGGTCCTTCGTTGGGTTCTCCCGTCGGAGGCTGGATCACAGACAACACATCTCTCGGCCTCAAATGGATTTTCCTCATCAACGTTATTATTGGCTTCGGCTTTGCAGTCATTATGTGTTTCATCCCAGAAACTCTCCCTCGATTGGTCATAGCTAGAGCAGCTGCCAAAGCCCAAGACGTCGATGCAGATGAGCAAGCTATTTTGACCAGCAAGGTTAATGTCTGGAAGGAGTTCCGATTTGTTACCACGATGACTTTCCGAATCATGCTGAGCGAGCCCATTGTACTTTGTCTGGGAATATACAATGGCTTCGCGTATGGTATTTTGTTCCTGTATCTGGATGGTGTCTTTGATGTCTTTGTCCTCAACAATGGTCTTTCGTAAGTCAATTCTGGTCGATACTTGGACCCCCGTACTAATGATTAAACAGCATCATTTCCGCCGACCTCACCTACCTCAACTTCGTCGTTGGAGTCCTAGTAATGTTCTGCTTCATTCCAGTGCAGACCTGGTTGTACGCCCGCGATAGGAAGAAGCACGGTACCAACCGTCCTGAGGCACGATTTCTCGTGTCCCTCGTCACAGTCTGGCTCTTCCCTATCACGCTCCTCTGGTTCGCATTTACGAGCGATGGAAAGACCTCCTACTGGTCTCCCATCGTGGCTGGCGCCGTCCTGGGTTTCGCTGATCCGCTTTTGTGGCTCAGTATGCTCAACTACATCACGGACTCGTACCCCAACGTCGCAGGTTCTGCTATTGCTGCGTTCTTGATTCCTTCCTTCCTGATGGCGGCTGGACTTGCTCATTTGGGAGTGCTCATGTTTGAGAATATGACCACGAAATGGGCGGTGGCTACGATTGGATTTATATCGTTTGGATTATGTGCTTTGATTTACTTTGTGTATTTCTTTGGAGCGAAGATCAGGATGAGAAGCAAGCTTGCGAGGACGTTTTAAGGAGATTTCATGAGCTTGGATGTGCATGCTCGTCCCTGGAAGAGAACATGCTGTGTTGGGATACGATAATTTGATACCAAGCTCCAGCAATGACTGTACGAAAGCGAGAGATGTATGTTACAAGGAACTTAAGGGCTGACAAAATCGTCGGCAGTATATAATGATGACTGAATTCAAAACTAGATCTGGACCATCGCAGTGGGTTTCAGTCTATAAGTCCCAAATAAAGTTATCGAGGATCAATCACCACTAGATCTGTTGATTCGATCGAAAGACGCTGCCTCTTCGATTGCCGGCCAACCTCATCACCACGTCTTCAGTAAGGAGGTCCGGCTATTGACTGTCCAATGGCAGTAAGCGAGACTAGGACGGAATTAACTCCTCCGTTCCCAACTTGGTAAGCCACAGCATCGCCAACCTCAAGTTTCCACAGAACATTTCCAGAGACCAATTGTCTCTTGCTCTAGGTCGATCACGGACACCTAAAGTTTCGTTGTACAACGTACAACCCCCACTTTCTTCATCTTTGGGAGAGAGACTTGAGAAATGCAGCTATATTAGTGGGCCGGGGAGTTTCGGGGGCGTACCCCGCCACGACTACAACCCCGCCATTCGCATGTAAGACCCTGAATAAATAGAGCTGGTAAGTTCACATTTCTCATACATATATAGACCTTCTTCTCTGAAATTCCTCATCAGAGTTTCTCGTCAACGGTTTTCGAGTTCGGTCAAATCTCCCTACTTTGTATCAAAACACAAACTTCATCTCTCCTCTTCCATCTCAACCCAAGCTCCAACATGGCACCACTCGCCCGCACCCCTATCTCAAAAAAATGGGTATTCCGCCAGACCACGACTCTCAATTCCTCCTGCGCATCCTCATGGCTACCCGTAGCTCTATTCCCCACCGTCGCCCACATTGATCTCCTCCACCACAAGCTAATTCCAGACCCCTACATCGACACCAACGAACTCGACTGCCTCTGGGTTAACGACGCAGATTTCACATACCGAACCACATTTCCCTCCCCTTCTCTCCCATCCAATGACTCTTCAAGAGCTGAGCTCGTTTTTGACGGCCTTGACACCATTGTCTCCGTCTTCTTCAACAGCGAGAAAATCCTTGAAGGTCGTGATATGCATCTCTCGTACCGAGTCGATGTCACGAGACTTTTGAAGAAAGAAGGAGAAGAGAATGAGCTCGAGTTGAGGTTTAGTAATGCGCCGGCTTATGCGAAGAGTGAGATGAAGAGAATCGGGTATAAGGGCAATGGAACTGATGTGCATTTTGGCGGGCCGGAGAGGTTGTTTGTGAGGAAGGCGCAGTATCATTGGGGTTGGGATGTAAGTGCTCTTTGCTTTTCTTGGTCATTGAAATTGCTTCCGTTGTCTATCTCTTACAGTTGGTCATGATGGATGTCATCAAATACATTGTTTGCATGCTATTATTCCTTCTCTCGTTACTCTTCATCTGTTTTCACTCTCAAATTCTCGATCAACGACTAATAGACACACAGTGGGGACCAGCACTGAACACCAGCGGTCCATGGAAGCCAATCTGGCTCGAAACCTTCACAGAACGCATATCTCAATTCCTCGTCCGACAATCCGTATCTGAAGATCTCTCCACCGCAAAGATAATCATCAACGGCACAGCCTCCTCCGCCCAACCCTCCAGCACCATCCTCCTCACCGTCACCAACCCCAACGGATCCACCCTCCTTACAGAAGAAACACCCATCTCCTCAACCGGAACATTCAGCACCACCCTCACAGTCTCAAACCCCGAACTCTGGTATCCCTTCACCTACGGCTCTCAACCACTCTACACCATCTCAGGCGCATTAAACAAGACCTCCCACACCGAAACCCGCACCCTCGGCCTCCGCCGTCTGCAACTCCTCCAGCACCCCCTAACCTCCGCCCCAGGGACATCCTTCCTCTTCAGCATCAACAACATCTCCATCTTCTGCGGCGGTTCATGCTGGATCCCGGGCGACTACCTCCTCCCACGCATGACACCCTCTCGGTACTCCTCCTGGCTCAAACTCGCCAAGTCTGGAAACCAGTGTATGATTCGCGTGTGGGGCGGCGGGATCGTCGAGAGCGATGAGTTCTACAGGGTGTGTGATGAAGAGGGGATTCTGGTGTGGCAGGACTTCTTGTTTGCGTGTGGGGATTATCCGGCTGAGGAGGGTTTTGTGGAGTTGGTTAAGAAGGAGGCGGAACAGCAGGTCGAGAGGGTAGGACATCATGCGAGTTTGGTCATCTGGGTGGGGAATAATGAGGATTATATGTTGGCGGAGATGTGGGGGTGGGAGTATGATATTGATGATCAGGTGAGTCGCGAGGCTAGACGTTGCTTGGCTGGGAGGAGGTCTGACATGAAGCAGGAGGGACCATGGGACAAGACGAATTTCCCGGCGAGGAAGATATATGAGAGAGTTCTACCTGAGATATGCGAGCGATTAGCAGGAGACGTGCCATATTGGCGTAGTAGTCCGTATGGAGGGACGATAAGCAACGACGTTACAGTTGGAGATACGCATATCTGGTCTGGTAAGCTTCTCTTCCTTTCTTGTTGACCTATCTGCTTCCGCGAGTTCCTCAAAATACAACACTTGAGAGTCTCGCTTAAGCACCGCCATGCGTCAACAAAAGGCGAGCTAAAGTTTGAGTGGCAGTACTGACTCAAATTAGTTTGGCATGGACCGATGGCACCATATCAAGAGTATAAAGCCTATACATCACGCTTTGTATCTGAATTCGGATTTGAGTCTGCACCATCAATACGAACACTACATAAAGCCATCACCAATCCACGAGAGAGACATTGGCAGTAAGTGCTTTTATCCCGCCTTCGCTTTCTCAAATTCCCCCCGTCCTTTTGTGCTAGGAAGAGGCAAGAAATCAAAGATCCTCCTCTACTCTAGCCTCGCTTAGCTGTTGACCACACTTCCATTTCCCATACTTTACTCACCCTCCATCTCCCACACCAACCTCCATCAGTCCACAACCAGGCACCAAGCTGACCTCCCTCCCCCATCTCCCTAGATCCCTAACCTTCGACGCCCACGACAAAGGCCCCTCCCACCAACGCCGCTACGGCATGTACTCCGGCGAAAATTTCCGTTTCCGCTTCAACCCCCTCAGGGATTTCATCTACAGCACACAATTCCTGCAAGCCGAAGCCATGAAATACGCCTACAACCACTGGCGGCGGGCCTTCGGTGGTCCAGGCGCCGAACTCTGCTCGGGCATCCTAGTCTGGCAACTCAATGATATCTGGCCGGGCACGAGCTGGGCTTTGGTCGATAGCGAGATGTCGCTCAAACCCTCCTTTCATATCACCAAACGCGCGTTGGCAAAAGTCGTAGTAGGGGTTGAGAGATTGGTGACGAAGAAGACGCCGTATATGGTTACGTCTTACCCGCCGTCCAAAACACGCGCTGCGATTTGGGCTGTTAATGGCTTCACTTCTTCTCTGCCCGCGACGTTGCACCTCTCAGCTTTCGATATCGAGACTGGTTCCTCGATCGCACTTCCCGATGATGTGCGGACGAGAAAGGTGACGCTCAAACCGAATCAGACGACGGAGATTGTAGATGGAATAGACATACCTGATGCGGATACGACTGTGCTGTACGCTTCTCTGGTTGCGGATGGAGAGCAAGGCGAGCAATTAGCCCGCTGGGTCGATGTAAGTTTCCTGCCCCTCTCCCCAAGCCACCTCCTTTCCACCCGTCTGTTCACTACAATCGCGTTGCGTTTCCCTCTTCTGCCCCATCTCATGCTCGCTCAGTCTTGCTGCTTCCACACTCACTTATACACCCACTTTCGCTTCCCCTCCCCTCCCTGCTTTTCCTTCCCTGTCATCATGCCCACCCCAAGTATACACACACACACACACTCTGCATTTCCTGCACTAGACTCGGTACATCGACTTGGACTAGCTGAGGATGCCAGCCTGCCCAACCCCAACCTCCCCACGCTTTGTTTTTCTTCTTCCCACACACCTCATAGCATGTTACTCACTCACTCGTTCAACTCTCCTCGTCACCGCTCATCCCTCACGTCCCTTCAAGAATCCCAACTAACACCCACCCTCTCTCACACAGTGGCCCGAACCCCTCAAATTCGTGCATTTCGCAAAAGATGTCTCCGTCACCACCACCCTCCAGCCTTCCTCGAGCTCCCCATCAGACAGTGAGGTCGTGCTTCTGAAAGCAGATCGTCCGCTCAAAGGCGTCGTCCTCTCCATCCCCGTCAGTGCCGGGGGCGAAGATGCAATCTGGGACGACAATTTCATCGATCTCGTTCCAGGGGAGGAGATTCGTGTTGGGGTGAGAGGGTTGGATGGGAGGGAGGGGAGGATTGTGACGAGGTGGTTATGTGATTGGGAGGGGGAGGAGGGATTTGAGCTTTGAGTTGTGAATTTTTGTTCTTTGGTGGGAGAGTGGGAGTAGGAGTCACGAAGATAATGGGTAGTGGTTGGAGAGCTGAGGTTGAGGACTTGAGTGGATCGAATGAGTTAGTGGTCCAGGTGCTGTGTGCTTGGAGGCTCTAAGCATTTTCATTCTCTACACTGCGCTGCAATTCATGTTAAGAGAAATGGGGCCATCAAAACTAGAGCGTGGATGTAAAGAACTAGATGACAGGTAAAAGAGAAAGGAGCAGACAAATTTTAGAATTTGTTCTTGAATTATTAAACTATACACAATGGTGAAAAGCCCATTGCTGATGCAGTCCCTTTCCGTACCATGCTGTGCGATGATGCCCTCGCAATGCAAGCACCCATTCTCCCTCATGCATTCCATCAACGATCCTTGCCCTTTCTACTCTCACAAGCAACACAGAATTCAGAAAAAGTAATAACCAACCCTCCCCCACGCTCAGGGTATCTTCAGCTTCCTAATGAAACAGGAAAAGGGAAAAATGCGCAGAGGATGGATTTTTAAAGACTAACTTCCCAGTTTAAGCGACGCCTCGCTGTAAATGCAAATATGAAACAAATGAACTCCCTGCCCTTGTCTTCTCCTTATGGTGATGATTTTTTGTGCGGCCAAAACGAAGCTTCCAAGTCATGTCATTTACATAACGAGGTATCCGAGACCAAGACCAAGGGCCATAACACCCATATCGAGGACACCGTACTTGTGCTTTGGCTTCATCGAGGAAGCGGCGTTGGCAGTGATTGTGGCAGGGCTGCTTGTTGTAGCTGAGGCGGCGGTTCCTGTTCCTGTGCTTGAAGCTGGGGTTGCGGTGCTCAAAGTGGTAGCAGCAGATCCAGTTCCGGTAGCGGATGTGGTGGCAGATGCTGCGGTTCCTGATGCGGTTCCGCTGACAGTCTTCGAGCTGGCGCCAGATGAGGTCTCAATCAAAACACCACCGGGCTTGGTGCTGACAGATGTGCTTGAAGCAGTGGCAGAAGAGGTCTTGGAGCTGGAGGTGGTATCCTCATCGGCCTTGCCATCACAAGTTCCGGTAGATTTGATGCTTTGGTAGCTTCCAGTGAGATCACTGTAGCTGTAGTCTCCACCACATCCGTAATCCTCGATGCTGACACTCTTGACATACATGGTGTGGGAGGAACTGGTGTCCAATGGTCCACCAGCCCACTCGCAGGTCCACTTTGTCTTCTCATCAGCAGCAGCAGCGGCATCAGCACATCCAACCCAGGATCCCATCTTGACGCGCATAGGAGTTTGGGGGTAGTTGAAGCCGTTAAGAGTCTTTGGGTCGTCATAGGCGAGGGTTCGGACCAAAGAATCTCCAATGTAGAACTTGATCGATTCCTTAGTCCAGTCGAGAGAGTAGGTGATGAACTGGTCCATAGGGCCAGATACTGGGTGAGTAGCTCCACGGTCGTAGGTGGTAGTGTTGCCCTTTCCGAAGAAGTTGGTCTGAACGTGTGCGGTATCTCCACCGACCCACTCGAAATCAATTTCATCCAGATCTTGGGACTCGAGAATGAAACTGCTGACAACACCGGTCCCTGGGGAAGCCTTCATAGTGACGGAGACCTTTCCGAAGAAGATGTACTTGTTGACTCCAATGGTTGGTGCATCAGTCTTCTTGCTGATGGTGAACTCGGCACCATTTGATCCATACTTGAGTGTGGTTCCATCGGCCTCCGTCCAGTCGGAGCTCTCCTTGGTGAAGTCGGTTACGAGAGTCGTACCTAATCCTGGGTTGGCAGGGCAGGCTGAGTAGCAGTTAGTATATTGTTCTATACACAACGGAGGAGAAACATACTCTTCTTTGTTGGATCACAGTCGGTGAAGGTTTGGGCATGGACCAAGTTAAGGCCAGCCAGAACCACAGCGGTGGCTGAAAGGACGGAAGAACGCATTGTTCGAGTGTTTGTGTGTGTTCGTGTGGCTATAGGATGGGGTCGAGTGCGTGGTCAAAGGGAGATGAGATTGTGGGGATGATTCGTGTTCTTGTGGAGGTTGAGAGTGTGAAGGGTTTAGAAGTCGACGAGAGGAAGAAAGTTGTTGATTGTTGATAGACACAAAAACGAGTGTGTGGAATGGAAGAAGAACTGATAACGAAAGTGGACAGAGGAAAGGCGAACTCAAAGACTCGAACTCGGTAGATGGGTTTTTTGAAGCTGATGACAGGAATGTAACGACGTTGACGGAGGGAAGGTGAGCGGGTATTAAAGCAAAGGAGGCAGGAGCCAGGCGGCACAGCCTTAAATGTGGCAGGGGGTGAGCCTGCTCAAACGGGTCATGTAGGAGGGCAGGGGACTGGGGGATGTGATTGGCCGAGACTTACCAAGGAAGGGTCGAAAGGACCACAATCGCATTCCAACCAAACAGCGGAGTGAACACGAGAGGAACCCTGATGTGACCCTGAGCCGATCTCAGCCATCTGATTTGACCGACTAGACTAACGCAGGTACGAATTGATCATTACGAGCAGGAGGTCAGTCACTTGGCCCATGGACCGAGGGGCTTGGATCACTTGGGTGTGGTGTTTGTTCTATTCTCTCCTGAGCACTCTCTTCGTACCTTGCCTACCTCCTTACAGTACTGTACCTAAGGTACCTAGATAAAGTTCTGACTTTGCCCCTCCCCTCGCTACAGTACGTTGCAGAGAAGACTCTGGCTACTTCGCAGCGATCTGTCATTCGCGCCTCTCTTTCCCACCATGTCCGTCATGCTTCATTATTCCCCGTTTGGCCGGACGAGTGCATTCGAAGTTTGTGCAGAAGGAAGTCCCTGGGTGAAACAAAGTTGTACGGATCAAGTGAAAGCGCTTTCGCTTATCACCTGTGGATCGTTACAAGACGTCAAATGCAGACTAGAGCATGTCGGACATTCAGAGACGCTGGTGCCCGTGAGGCTGGGATTGGCTAAGGGAGGCGGAAGTGGATGTGGATGTGGATGTGGAGGGGCTCGGCGCCCCCTGAGATGAGGATGAGACCCTTGCGGCTATTCATCATTCTGTTTGCACTGGCCGCGGAAAGTGCAGCGCTCAAACAATCGAGATAGGGGCATGAACCAACGAGAGGCTGTGCAGAGAAAACTTTTGATGCTTCAGTATCGCCGTCATTATCATCTCGTGAACACCTCAATAGTCGCCTCGTACCAGCCTCTCCCAAGAATATGGTTCAGACTACAACCGGCACTTCGACTAGTCGACGATTCAACACGAGAGAGAATGTTATTTTTAGGGGTCTTTAGGGTCTTCGGTGCGTCACGAACCCGCTGACAGTTCGGTTAGTGCCCATGGCCGGCGCGTCGGCTAAGACCGATGGTGTGGTTAGTGAGTGTGGCTGCGCAGAACACCCGAGGAAGAATGGAAGAATTGCTAGGTGTGACGGTAACCAGTGGCAACAACACGAGCATTTCAAGAGCAGTCATATCTTCCTAAGCATTTGCAAATAGAGTTCTCGCCATCATCCATTCCTTTCTCTTCTTTCTGGCATGCTTCTCGTTCTCTATCGTTCTTGTACACGGGCTGCTCGAATGTTCTTTTCGACGCCTTCATGCGACACCACGCCGTAGGAACACAGCGCAATTTCATTCTCATCGTTTCTCAACCAACAGCCTAAAGTTTACTGCTCTGGGCTCAAGGCTCAAGAGTCTACTGTTCATTCGTTGGCTCGCCGAGTAGGAATCGGAAGTTTCACCAAAGTCTCGAGTTCATGGCAGAAATCATTAGCGAAAGAATTGCCCCTCAGGGGAGGAGCCAGCGCTTTTCATCCCTGAAGCCAACATGGCAGCAGTCATCTATTTCACCCGAAGCCCGACCAAAATTACTCGGTGCTTATTCTGCTCAGAATTGGCGATATTGCTTTCATTTCCAGCATCTCCTTTTCCGTGCAGTTCTCACGATTTATTCTCAGTATATTTTAATCTCTTCCTCTGGCGTCTATGTCCGTTCAATTATTGTCCTGCCTGCTTTCATAATCTGAACAAACTCGTCGTCTCTTACCATTCCTGCCCAGCACCCACCAAGAAACCATCCCATCACTCGACTTTAGCTAAGAACGATGATCCATGATCAACCCACTCTATCAAATATACTTATCAGCTGAGCTGTGGAGTCCGGGGATATGATTCCAAGATCTTGGGTGTTCTTTGCCCACTTGGCATCCATGCAAATCTCTCTTTTCCGATAGCAGCCGGCCAGTTGGCCCTGGCATCGGAAAGATATCGGTAACTTTTGTCTGTTTCTCCGTGAATCCTTTCCGAAATATATTCTGTAATCATCTAGAGAAGCAAAGTAAAGAAGATGGAAAGACCATTCTGTAAGTATATTGTGCCTTCTTGGATTTCACTTCTGTAAAATGGCAGAAAATGCCTCGATCACCATGATGCAGAGTTACAGCTACCTCTCTCAGAAAGGTCAGCTTCCTTTCGAGCATCAGGATTTTCTATTGGCGGAGAGAACGTACTCAAAGACTTTGAGTCTCTCTCTCTCTGCGTTTCTCTCCTCGGTACGCAGCCAAGTATTTAAGATGGAATTCTGCTCTGCATTGATCAAAGAACGTGCCTTTATATGCTTCACTTGTAAGTTCAAGTTGGTGCCCTGAGTTCCCACAATACTTTGGCATTTACAGCACTTAAACCTCTATCAGCGTTAGCAGTACTACAAGCAAATGGAAGAAAATCAGGCTCGAGTCCCAACAACAACGTAGGGCAAATTTGATCCTTGAGTACTGATATCTCCTCTCAAGTCAGGCTGCAACCGGGACCAGTCCCCCCTCCCACTAGAGCCACGAACTTCCAATATACCTTCTTGCAAATTGCCCAAATATCTTACATAACAATCTCCAATCTCTTCTCCACATTTCTTCCTTTCACATCTTGCTCAATCACAAGGATATAGTACATATCATCAACCCACCAAACAGATTTACTTTTGAAATCTTTACAACCACACTACTGTCTTGCTCACACCTACTTGACTTGCACTCATCTCCCAGCAGATCCCATCCAATTGCATATCCAACAAGCGATGGCCCTTCCAGCCTATCAGCCTGGCGTCCAATACAACCACCATTCCCAACCCACCAAATCAGTTCAATACCATCCCATCTCCCACCAGCCATGAAACAAAAGCTCACTTAATAATCCGTTTATCTGACAGCTCACTCAACCAGAGTACCAAATTAGCCTTCCACTTTACCTACAGACCAATACCTCAGGTGGGCCGTCGCTCAAGACTTTTGCCTCCTCGAACGACAGAATCGATTCGAATGAAATGCCGACAATGACTGTTGAGATAGGAAGCAAGCAGTCTTCAGAGTGCGGGTGTGCAAAGCCAAACAAACTAGGCAGCATATCAATCAACGCGAAATAGACAACCGATAACCGCGCAAGGAATACTTCACTTCAGACTCGATATTCAATTCTCACTTTCTGTAACAAAACGCAATACTCCCCACCCCGTCGACTCGTAAACACCCCCTCATTCCGACTTCCTCCACATCCCTTTACTCCCTATCAATAACAACCACTCAAAACCCACGACCCACAGGCACACACCACAGCTTTACTGCGGCGGCCTCATCATCAAAAAGTTAACCCTAACAATCATCCTCTCCATATATGCCCTATCCTTCTGCACAGGCACATTCCAATTATGCGGCCACCTCACATCCTCCCGCCTCTTCTGAAAGTCCAGATTCTTCTCTACAGCCTTCATGATCACCCAGCGTCTACCCTCCTCTTTCCTATGCTTGGTGATCATCTTCTGCTTCAGATCCAAGTATTTCGAAACAGTCCAGAGAGTGCGGAAGGGTGGGACTGGTAGTGGTGGATATTGTTGGACTGTGAGAGCACGAGATGGTTCAGAGGATCTTGCTTTCTCTGCAAGATGTTGGGCGGGATCTGTGAAGACTTTCCTGGTTCCATGGACTGGTGGTGTCATATCCCATCTGAGTGCTTCGGACCAAGTTCGAGGCATCAAAGGGGCTCGTTGTGGGCCAGCCGCTGGAGCTTCTTCCTCAAGTCTTGAATTCGAGTTAAGGACAGGTGACTGACAAATAATCTTTGGTGAAATGTACTTCTTTGGAACAGGCGAATTAATTTGCGCGGGAGGTGGCGAGGGAAGTCTGCATTCTTTTGTTTCATCGTAGGTCAGCATCTCCCTGATGGTATCGATGAACGATTTATGCTTCTCGGAAACCACAGATGTGCTGACAGCTTCCTCATTTTTTGGTACGGATTGTCTGGGAGTGATTGGAGATATCTTATCATCTGAGTGCTTCCTGGTCCTGCCTCTGTTCTTTGGAATGATAATGTCTCCATTAGACGGGCCAGCGTCTTCTTCAAAACTTGAATTCCCTTCTTCTATCAATGTATCTGCAATGCTGAACGTTATGGATTGCTGTCGTTCTCTATGTTCCTTTGTGGGACTGCCAGCAGGTGTGGTTGCAGCGGTATCCGCTACTGTCTTTTCATCATCCTCTTTGCTTGTAACGGTCGACTCGGTAGTGCTTTGGCGGCTCTTCCGTCTGCGTACGCGTATTCTCTTCTTCCGTTTCAACTCTTGGGGACTGCTAAGAATGTCAATTTCTTCTTGCTTGTTGAATTCGAGCTGAGGAAGAGCTGCGTAGGCCATCCTCTTCTCAACTTTATCCTCATCAGTAGTCCATTCGACATTGATATCGGATTTCTGTATGTCCTTATTCCCAGCCAACGCAGCGGCGTAAGTGATAGTCTGCGGAAGCGCAGACGGGAATGAAAGTGTAGTCTTGAATACAGGACGAGTCGGTGTGACTGTGGTAGGGAAAAGCTGCACATCTGTTTGTGTTCGTCTTGGAGATTCGGGTCGTCGAGGCTTGTATCGCTTCGGCTCCAGGACTTCTGGCTTAGCTTTCTTGTAGACAACGATTGTCTCCAAGACCGCTGCAGTGGAATCAGCCTCTGATGGTAAATCATCTTCCGGCAACGTTGTGGTCGACAAAACGCAACCCGAGCCATGGGAAGCAACACGAGGTTGGGTATCTTGGCAAGTCTCTAGTAGAGAAGTATTGGATTGCTTCGAGACCGATCTCAGCTGCTTCCGACGCTGTTTTCTCGACAAAGGTACATTCGCGTTCAAAGTACTGACTGAACTTTCTTGCTGAGTGGCGCTCTGCTGGTTCCCTTGCTTGCTATCCTTTTCTGCGTCTGACTGGGCTGCAGATTGGACGGAGACCTCTCGCATCCTCTTCTTTGAGACAATGGGTTTCGCTAGTGGCATTGCAGGAGTGTCTGCCATTTCGGGATTGATTGAAGGGTTGGGCACTGGATGGTGATTGTGTAATGTATGTTTGGATCCAAAAAGTACCGAATGGTTGATTGTTTGACAACGAGTAGTTATGCGTTGTGTTGATTTGAGATCCGTGATGACTTGGAAGGGAAGATCCAAGATGCTGTGGTCATTTAGTGCTTGCTGAGTCGCAACTGCCTTGACAGCATCGACTGACTACCTGCCTGACTCCTCTTCCCACAGCCATTCATGTTCTAGCATGGGCTTAACCACGCCGATGCAAATCATAAAGAATGCCGCGCTGACAGAAAGAATGTTATCTGATTTTCGCTAATACAGTAGCCTCAGCTGCTTGTACAGAAACGCTGGATCTTCTACAAGTACGCTATGCTGAAATACAAAACCCCAGTCTGATGAACAGATGCTGCCACCGGATATTCCAATCACAGCATACATCGCTTTCCATACAACTCCCTAGTGCGTTCAAGTCGATTTGTAGTAGTTGTCCCGAAACGTAGACTTAAAACGCTTCACCACTTCGCGTGTCTGATACCGACGAACCATGAGTTCGGCCGGATCTGCGTCCACAACTTGAGTCGAAGAGGTACCCAGGCATCTGACAAGGTGATGTAACCTCTTCCCTCTCTGTACAACCACAAGGCATGATACCAGCAGAGGAAGCTTTGGCTCTTGCTCGAATTTCTCTGAGGTCCGCTGGGCTTAGAGATCCAAATGCAGGCACACGCCATGGTACCCCAGGCCAACGGCTTGGGTGTCCCTCCGTGTCATTTGGAACAACGGGTGTTGGTAGAGCTGTCATAGGAGATTCGATGCTGGAGGAGCTGGCATTGTATACAAGAAAGTGAGGTCAAGACTTTCTGGAATTCGTGGACTGCTTGTCATGTTGATCAGCTCGAATTTTGACTAGCTTGCGCAAATGAGGAGAGAACTAACCGAGTCGCTTCTTCCTCCCCCTTCTTTTTAGGGGCTACATCATCCAGCTTCTCTGGCTTTCTCCAGCCTGGTTTTCTCCAACCCCCGCCTGCAGCCTGGACTATGGGCTGACCTCGTGGTGCAGACGCGTTGTGATCTTCTTCCTCCCCCGAATCGGAGACATGGCCGGCCTGTTGTCTTTGGAGTACTGTACAGGACCTCCAGGGCATCACTTTGTGAACATCCTTAGCGACTGGTTGCGGTAGCTCCTCGGAATCAGAGTCATCGGAAGATGTGATAACATCATCCCAAGAGCGCCCATCTTGGCTGGATTCTTCTGTGGAGTCTAGCCAAGGCGGAGAGGGAGTCTTATAAGTAGCTTTCGGTGGCATGCCTGCACATGAAGAACGTCCTCTCGGAGGCCTAACAGCAAAGCGCATAAAAGAGCCTTCCTCCTCTTGTCCAGGACCCATCGCTAAGCTCGTCGCCGATTTGACAGGAACGTAAGGAGTTGTTGCTTCTGAGCTCGGGGGATGAGCCTAACCATCACAGAGTTAGTCTTGCTATTCGCAGCGTACTGCTAGAGCACCAAGAATGCTTTGTAGTGCCTCCAAGAAGGCCGGAATGCTGCATGCACAGCAATTTGGAATGAGGAAGCTGTAGAATTCTGACCTTGAAGATCCTGCATTGTGGTATATCTTCTCCGTACACGCCAGCACTGGAGCGTCCTTCCCAGATTCGTTCTTTCGTAATTTTGCGATAAGCATAGCTTCCGCTTCAACTTCTTGAAGAGTTCGAGCCTCGCGCATGGCTTTAGATTTTGGAAGAGCTGCTGGTACACCTTTGCCTTTGCTAAGAACTCCTCGGCTGGGTCCTGTCGCTCGATGTTAGTATATTTTTGCTGTGATACCTCAAACTACTGATCAGAACAGGAGAGCGAGGTTAACATACTTCAGCGAAAGTCGACACGAACAGTGTCATTTTAGACCGTATGCAATGCTAGAATGGAGCTAGGGTAATGATAGACTAGTGATGCTGTTCTGGAGATTGTGAGGGTTGGGTATGTTTGGGAAAATGATAGAGAAGATCTTGAGCCATTGCGATGACATCGTTCCTAAGACCTGGAAAGAACGACCCGAACATACAACACTACAATCGCTTACCATCGACAGAAAGCATCAATTGCTACCAAATGCAAGAAAATGGCTGAAATGGACTCAACATACAATTCTCTATGGTACTAAGCGCTTTTCTCTCGTGTACAGTGAACTCCACGGAGCAATGGATCAAATTTTAAATATAAGAAGAGGGAAACATATAAGATTCCCATCGCCCCCCGCACTGAAAGATTACAAATGAGAAACCCGGGGTGAAGCCATGCTACAAAAACAAACAAATGACGCTTTGCTGAGTCCGCAGACCTCAGGTATTGCTTCGGATATCTGACGAAAAAGGGAATAATAGACAAAAGGGAAAGCGGGTAGAGGAAAGCTATCATCTGAGCCCGATTACACTCATCTCCAGAGTCCACACTCTCCGAATCCAAACCTTGAGCTTGCCATCTACACCGTCAACGTTCTCCAACTCGACACCTTCCCACCAGCATCTTCGGGCAGGTTTCCTCCAGAATAACAGCAGCTTCTGAGCCATTCCAACTGCATTGTTTCCCATCTCGCCGCCTCGGATATCAGTTCGTAATCTTGCAAGGGCAAGACTGCAAATGACTGCTTTGTTCGGCTCGTTTGCTCGGTGTCCCCAATGGTCATCATGATTAAATCCACTAATACCGGTTAGCCCCAAATTACACAGCCAGCTTCTACAAAACATACCCAGCTGTCAGCATCTCAATCAAATGCTGCTCAGTTGTCCCAGTCTCCTCGCTTCGCCTCAAACCAGAGAATATGCCATCCTGTTTTAGCAAGGCTTTGCCTGCCGATCTCTTTACCTCTATCATTTCTGGCTGCTCGATATCCGGTCTAGGGGGTATAACGTAGAAATCCAGATCTTCTCGCAATACAATTATGCCAGCTCTATCTTGTAACATCTCTCGCGCTGAGCCAGTCATCGGCTCGATTGGGACCGTGTCGGCATCGGGACCCGCAGAAGGGGAATTCGAGCCCGAAGGTATTGTTTGCGCGACATTGCGGAAGAACTCTAGCATGTATTGTAACGAGGCAGGGTCATACTGCACAGTGAGGTTAGCTATGTATAAATCTAAATTGTGCAATATATTGCGGATATGTATGGCTTCACGGACATCAACTTGGAAGGCGTCGCCTTCTTGGTACGTATTCATATGTCCATCTGGAAGCAGACCATTAGGGAAGAGCGAAAGAAGGACGAATTCAGGGAGCGTCAGGAGCTCGTCTCGCGATAACGTGAACCGCTGGCCCCTATATGATATCAGTATGTAGCCTCCGCGTCAATCAATTGTAGCTCGTACCGTAGGTCCATCGTGATGTTCTCATCGGCGCCGACATCTGGAGATTCGAATTAGCATCTGCCAATCTTTGAAAGCCTCTTGTCATACCTCCTAATGTATTGATCGGTGGTGGACCACCCTGCTGCACCTGAGTAAGAATACTCGCAGCTCCTCCTGCGGCAGCCATCAGATATGTAAATGACTCTAACGGGCTTGAACCCTCTGAGTATGCTGGGGGAGGCTCGCTATCGTCGTCTTTCTTGGAAGATTCGCCTTTTGTATCCTGAGGAAGACAGCTCTTAGTTTGCGCAACAACGTCGACGTCTTGTGAAGAGGCGGAAGCTTGATGTGATTCGCATGCAGCGGGCGAATAAGCAGGGACTGATGCAGAAGCGCCGGCTTCGGTGACAGCTGTCTTGTAGGCTTCAACGGCTTCTTCGGTGGATATGTAGAGCGATGAGAATGGCGGTGGTCGTGGTGAGCTCCCTGAGGGTTCAGAGGGTTCAGAGACTGGGTAATTCGGTGGAGGAGATGATGGGCGCGTAACTCCCAATTTACATCCGCTCTGCGCTAGCTCAACGCCCCTGGGTTGGGAGTCGCTGGCTTCTTCTGGCGTATCTGACAACGTGATTGCGGGTGATGCGTCGACAATTCGTGATATCTGGTGGTTTGGCAGGAGAGGGTGATTCAATTGCGTGTTGTTGGAAGGGGATGCGGTGCTTGAATCACCATCACGGTCGTGATGTGATGTCCCACGGGCTGGGCTTGGTCGTCGGCTAAAAATGCTCCGTAGCTCATCAACAAACCAACAAGAGGGATAAGTCACAATAAAGATCTACTAAAGAGGTTGAGTTTATGTAAAGTATACCCGTATGGAAGAAGCACTACTCGGTTGATGAAGTCAATTTAAGCTCGAACTACAAAGTTCGAATCTTCTACATGCCACCTCGAAACCTCCAAGCAGAGTCCCTGAACCCCTGTCGATAGCTTCATATATCCTCTAAACTTTATAAACAGTGGATCGAACAGTGGGGATAACATAGCATTCTGAAATAATTCTACCATGACAATGAATCACTTCCAAGGATGAAACTCGATCAAAGAATGTAAGACTCTGCCATGACGTATAGCGAAGCTCTACAGTTACCCCAAGGTCCAATAGCCCGGTCATGTCTAGTTCAAACTACTAGATACCTGCCAGGTTTCCCGTGAACCTAAGAACTCTTTCAATTCCATTTAAATCCAGTCCAGAATTCTTCAATCATCCCGTGTTCACTAACTTCCACTCCCCATCCTCTCCCCTCGACAGAACAACCCTCGTTCTCTTAGCCACAACCCTCATCCGATTCACCCCCTCCCCAGCACCACCACCCACGCCCTCAAGTCCATGGAACAGCAAAGCCAGACTACTCGATTTCCAAGCCATCGCCCTCTTCCTCTCACTCCTAAACATAGTAGCACACAAGAATACCGTCGAGATAGCGACTAAACCACCCGGCAAAGCCATCCATATCCACTGTACATGCACAAAGGTCTCATTCTGGTAAGCCAGGCCTTGCACCTCTGTCACTGCATCTGGGTTTCCTGAGTTGCGGATATAGGCAGTCATGGATGTAGCAAGGGCGTTCATGAGGAACGACCAGTCTGTGGTTTTATTCAGGGCTTGAATGTCGTCGTTGACCCATTGTGTGCGGTCGACTGTGCTGAAGCTAGTGTTCATGGAGCCTTGCATGGAGACATCGAGCCATGCTTTGAGATTCGCTAGACTGCCTGCTGGGATTTGATAGGTATGATTACTGGTACTGTAATCGTCTGAGGGTTCTAGTACGGCATCGGGTGTGCCATCCATTCCAGTCAATGCTGCTCCTACTGTTGGTGTTCCGGTATCACTTGTCCAGGATGAGAGGATGGTTGTATTTGCCTTGCTGTTTGTGACTGATACGTTGTATGTGTTGATGCAGAAGTATAAGGCACATTCATGAGCGATTGGAAGAGAGCTGTAGTAATTTCCGTCCGCGATTCGTGGCCGAACATGGGGAAATTGGAGAATTGCAAGTGCTAAAACCGGATTCTGAATATCAAGAATTCGTTTTGGGAGATCATCCGGTAGTGCCGAAGATGATACGAAGGCAGGACCCTTGGCTAAGTTTCCTTCCTCGAATAGAGCTGTGAAACCGACGATTCCACCTCCTGGGACTGTGTAGTTGATTTGCTGTTGTCCAGTGAGGTCATTCGGATATGCTGGCGGGTTGTTGATCACGACGTCCTGCGAGACATCTAAACATTTACTACAGAAAGCCAAAGACTCAAATGGGGGAAATGTGCAGTTTCCAGATGAGCAGATAGGGACCAGATCTTCGATTTTCTCAGGTGTGAAGATACCATCGTATATAGCAGCTTTCATTCCCCATTCTGGACCGATGAGTAGTCCACTTCCCACTTGTGCATGTTAGCTTTGGAGCTTGATAGAAATTCGAAAGCACTTACGAGTATCGAGTGACAGGCCAGCATCATAAGCCAAAGCTCTCCCGACATTGGCTCTCCCAACCACCACCTCCCGTTGCCGATAAGCAACAACTTGCTGCGTAAACGGCTCCATAACCACACTCAAGACGGTGACCAGACCACCAACCGCAGCTAACCTCCTCGCCTGCATCTTGAACACCAATCTCAACGCACCCATGGGTCCACGACTCGCATCATCGAAGATCTCGATGTCATGCAATGTCCTCGGCTTTCGGAACCACAGCCATTTGAGCTGGGAGATAGACTCCGCGACGGCGAAGACCATAGAGGCCTTGGAGATTGTGGCAAAAAATGAGATATAAGTGTTTAGTGCTATGTTGAGGGGTAGAGTTGAAATGGTACGATTGTTGATGAAGAAGAGAAGGATGGTAATGATGGCGATGGAGACGAGGCTGACGAGGATACTGAGGATGCAGAGCCACCAGTTAAAGAAGAAGGTCATGAAGCGTGAGAACGCTGAAGGCGATGGGTTGATGTAAGGTGGAGTTGGTCCATAGTCGTGTATCAATGGCTGGAGAGAATTCTTGCTAGGCGGACGACCAGAGAGTGGTCTTTTTGGAAAATCTTGTTGATACTGAGGGCTTGGAGAAGAACCCCATTGTCTTGTGGACTGATACGTATTGTATGGAGAGTAACCTGGAGGGAAGCCTGGGCTACCGTACTGAGAGCTTGACGCCATGTGGCTTGCCATACATATTGCAATCAAGACAAGAAGTTGATAGAGATAGGAAGGTTGACGTTGATGATATACCGACAAGAGAGCTGACGTACCTATCATGACGCCTCACCAGAGAACTTATGTGATACTTGGAGGGGTGCTGTTGATAGGTCAAGCCAAGAGCTTCATACTGTGTAACTTACAGTTGCAGGGCTTTTGGCGATGTCTAGACCAGCCAAGAGATGCAAGCATTCGGAGCTGTCAATAGCTTATGCGGATTGGGTTTGCTTCAGCTGCTGCGGATTGGCTCAGCCTTGTATTAAATAAGCAGCAGGAAACCGCGTCTTGCTGGGGTATGATTGACTTTCGCTTCCTTCCGGAATCTTGAAGTTTGTTTCGTGATCTGGTATGATGCTTGGCTGAGGTGTTGTTGATGCCGAGTTCACAAAATGGCGGGGTAAGTGGCAGGACCCCTCGCAAAAGTGTAGTCTGAGTATGCAATAGAAGGGAAACAACGATAGACACCTCAAAGTACTCCAGGTTCAATATAGAATGCCAAGGCTGTGTGGAATACATATTTCATTTGCTCGTATATCGCTAATGAGCAGCAACGACGCCACTGGCATCGGCCTGAGCTGTGATTCTCTTCTTGTAGGCCTGGACATCCCCTGGGAACTTTTCTACAGTTCCACCATCGCAAACCCAAAGACTGGTACAGACAGTCTGCAACATTGTGACGTCGTGACTGACCATCAGAACTCCACCTTGGAATTGCCTCAGCGCTGTACTCAATGCATCCATAGCCTCGATATCCAAGTGATTGGAAGGTTCGTCAAGAACCAGAATATGAGGATTGGTGAGAGATAGACATGCGAAAGCGACACGAGATTTCTGACCTCCAGACAGGAGTTCCATCTTCTGGAGACCAGTCATGCCCGTGATACCAAATGCTCCGAGATGTCGACGATATTCTTCGTCCTGCTTTCCAGGGTAGTTCTTGGCCATGAAACCTACAGCGCTAGTAGTCAAGTCGAGTGCATCAACGTGATGTTGAGCAAAGAATCCGATTCGCAGACGAGGGTTCTGGGAGATGAGACCTTGGGTAGGTGTCAACTTGCCGATAAGAAGTTTTAGTACAGTTGTTTTACCAGCACCATTGGGTCCAACGATACCGATTCGTGAGTCAAGTTGAACATCCAGATCTACATTCCTCAGCAGAGGCTTGTCTTTCGTGTACCCGAAGCTAACGTCCGTCATCTGTACAATAGGAGGTGATAGCTTCTCGACATCAGGGAACTTGAAGTGGACGGTGTATTCGCTCTCTGGTGCTTCGAGAACAGGCATCTTCTCAAGCTTCTTAATTCTGGATTGCGCTTCAGATGACTTGGCAGCGTTGTATCGGAACTTGTCAATGAAGGCTTGAAGATGTGCACGCTGAGCCATTTGCGTCTCGTATTCTCTCTTTGCTGTCTTCCGTCTTTCTTCCTTGGTAGCGTAGAAAGACTCGAAATTTGCACCCTTATAGTAATCCAAACGTTCGGAGTGCTGGTGTACAATATCTGTTGCAACTTCGTTCAAGAAGGCTCTGTCGTGAGAAACTACGAGCACAGTACTCGGGTAGCCTTGAAGGTAGTTGGCGAGGAAAGTGATAGATGGGACGTCCAACATGTTGGACGGTTCGTCGAGAAGTAGAAGATCGGGTTCGCAGAAAAGAGCTCTTGCAAGAGCCAATCGCATGCGCCAACCACCGGAGAATGTCTTGGTGGCAAATTGTTGTCTCTCAGGGGAGAAACCAAGACCAGCCAGAATAGTTGCAGCTCGAGACTCAGCTTTGTCAGACTCCATTTCGGCCAATTTGCCCTGGACGTCTCCCAAAGTCTGATCCAAGCCTTCTCGCTCACGATCAAGCCTTTCAGCATCCACAGATGTGTCAGCCATAGACGATCGTTCTGTCTCGATATCTGCTAGCTGCTTGCTGATTTTCTAGTAATGGCTTAGTACTGAAGTAGGTGGAGATAAGCATAGGAGAAAACTTACGACTTGTTCTGCAAGCAAATGCTTCCGCCAGACATCAGCGTCCAACACAGCTTGCAATGCTGGCGTATCGTCACCAGAAATCTGAATACATGTCAGCAAGTTCAATTTAAGAAGAGATGAGGGTGTCAAACCTCTTGCTCCACGTGGAGAATAGAAATATGAGTAGGGATTGCCAACTCTCTTCGTGCCAGGGCTCGGAGCAGTGTTGATTTACCAATACCATTCTGACCGACCAAACCGTATCGTCGTCCATATGCTAAGGTCAGGTTGGTATCCGTTAAGATTCTCAAGCCACCAATAGACACATCAATAGATTCCAGTTTGATGTCCTTGCTCTTTGCTTGCCCCATAGCATTTGATCCAAGCTGCAGAGGATTGACAGCCATGAAGAATTCCTCGTAAGACAGGGCATCATCAGTCTGGTTGATGAGCTTCGAGGCCTCGTATTCGACATTCTTGAAGACTTTCTTGCTCTGCTTAGCAGCAATTTTCCTTTCTGCCTTCTCGAGCTTCTTCTTGTCAACCTTTGACTCTAGCTTCCTCGTGTTCGCCGATTCAAGATCAACACCCCCAGTTGAGAGCCCCAGGGTAGATGACATTCCTCTTTGAGCTCCAACTTGAATAGCCTGATCCAAACGTCTTGCAGCTGATGATGCCTGAGTCCGTTTGCCACTTGCCGCTTGAGAGGCGGTGAAAGTGTCTACCCATTTCTGCACGATTTGACTGATCTTGGCCTCATTTTCTGGCGATGGATCTCCTGATGCGGATACCAAGAGCTCTGTTATAGACGTGGCAGCTTCAGCAAGAGGCGATATTGCTGTAGAGTCGTCGGGCACATAGGCATTCGCAGAATGCGTCAAGTAGCCCACAGAATACTCTGAGAGAATCGGATCGATTCCAGGAAGAAGGGACTTGATTTCAGACTCCATGATCTAGGAGATTAGGAGTAAGAAGGGAGGCGGGATCAACGTGCAGTGATGCTTCTGAACATTCAAGTTGAGTGGAATATCTGAGTTTCACGATTTGCCTTCCCCAATAGGGACTAGCCGGAATTGTGCAAGGGTCTCTCTCTTTTCCCCTCTGCAACTGCCTGCCAAGCCCCAGTCGTCGCGCCTGGCACCTGCGCACAGGTAAACATTGCTACTGGACAAGCTAGCGTCTTTCTCACCGCCGTGCTTTTCCACTCCACTTCAACCACAACCCACAACAAGCTCTCCTCTCCTGCCTCTCTTGCTCTTCCACAACTCTCGCAAGCTCACCCTCAAACCACATCTCCAACCAAGTCACAAACCGAAACCACCTTCAATATGCGTGAAATCGTGAGTCTTCCCTTTCCTTCACAGCTTCAGCACTCTGCTCGACGCGTCTGCCTCTACCCCTGAATCGAACTACCCCACCACCCGTCGAAATCCCAGGGGACGACGACCTTTTTGCTGACCACTTATCAACTACAGGTTCATCTTCAAACCGGCCAATGCGGTAACCAAATTGGGTATGTTGCCCTTCAATTCAACCTATACAAAAGCGTTCACTGACTGTGCGATTCTTCTAGTGCTGCCTTTTGGTGAGAAGCCCCAACATCGCGACCTGCCTTACCTGATACATGAACGCGACACAAAGAACCTCAGTACTGATAAACATGCAGGCAAACAATCTCAGGAGAGCACGGTCTTGATGGATCCGGAGTGTAAGTTGTACCAAATATTTGCAGACCCATCTACGGCTGCCTGTTGACATCTGGCTGACTTTTGTTTACAGATACAATGGTACCTCTGATCTCCAACTCGAGCGCCTGAACGTCTACTTCAACGAGGTTCGTAGCGATAAACCAACACATGAATAAAGTCCTAACATTTTCATTAGGCCTCCGGAAACAAGTATGTTCCCCGTGCCGTCCTCGTCGATTTGGAGCCAGGTACCATGGATGCTGTCCGTGCCGGTCCTTTCGGTCAACTTTTCCGCCCAGACAACTTCGTTTTCGGACAATCCGGCGCTGGTAACAACTGGGCCAAGGGTCATTACACTGAAGGTGCCGAGCTTGTCGACCAAGTTCTCGATGTTGTCCGTCGTGAGGCTGAGGGATGTGACTGCCTCCAAGGTTTCCAGATCACCCACTCTCTCGGTGGTGGAACTGGTGCTGGTATGGGTACGCTTTTGATCTCCAAGATCCGTGAGGAGTTCCCAGATCGTATGATGGCCACCTTCTCTGTTGTCCCATCGCCAAAGGTTTCCGATACTGTTGTCGAGCCATACAACGCCACCCTTTCCATCCATCAGTTGGTTGAGAACTCCGACGAGACCTTCTGTATCGATAACGAGGCTCTCTACGATATCTGCATGAGAACTCTCAAGCTCACCAACCCATCCTACGGAGATCTCAACCACTTGGTCTCTGCAGTCATGTCCGGTGTCACCACCTGTCTCCGTTTCCCTGGTCAGCTTAACTCTGATCTCCGAAAGTTGGCCGTCAACATGGTGCCCTTCCCACGTCTCCATTTCTTCATGGTTGGATTCGCTCCTCTCACCAGCCGTGGTGCTCACTCTTTCCGTGCTGTTACCGTCCCTGAGTTGACCCAACAAATGTTCGACCCAAAGAATATGATGGCCGCTTCTGATTTCCGCAACGGTCGTTACCTCACTTGCTCTGCCATCTTGTAAGTCCACACTACTCTATCGTAGTAAGCCAACACTAATCGTTCTTAGCCGTGGTAAGGTCTCCATGAAAGAGGTTGAGGATCAAATGCGCAACGTCCAGAACAAGAACTCCTCTTACTTCGTTGAGTGGATCCCTAACAACGTCCAAACCGCCCTTTGCTCCATTCCTCCACGTGGTCTCAAGATGTCCTCCACCTTCGTCGGTAACTCCACCTCCATTCAGGAACTCTTCAAGCGTATTGGTGATCAATTCACTGCTATGTTCAGAAGAAAGGCTTTCTTGCATTGGTACACTGGTGAGGGAATGGACGAGATGGAGTTCACTGAGGCTGAGTCCAACATGAACGATTTGGTCTCCGAGTACCAACAATACCAGGATGCTTCCATCTCCGAGGGCGAGGAGGAGTACGAAGAGGAGGCTCCATTGGAGCAGGAGGAGTAAATTGCTTCTTTGCTACGTTAATTGGCCGGCATGGTTTTACGATCATGTTGCGATATATTGTTGGCAAGGTTGGTAATGTCCGATGGGGCTGTTTTTTTCACTTGTCGATTTGACAGCGAAGGCGTCTTTTTATGAATCAGTGGAGGATTACCTTAGGCTTGGTGTGGTTCGTAGCCATGATCGAGTACAAATTCAAGACAACTTGGTCCACATGAGGTGCGGTATGCCAATATGACCATTATGCTGTAATGTGTGAATCAGATGTCTCGATCCAATTATCTCGACATCAAGTCATTCTGCTCTTGCGGTGTTAGGGTCGCCAAGTCCTTCACGGCAGTTACCAGTCTGATCAGCGACACTGATATCACTACAATAAATGCCCACTTTTTCAGATCCTATACAATCAGTAATGAAAAGCTGTGATTCAGCGGATGACACACAAAGCTTCATCAGCAAAGTCCGCCGGGGTAGCAGCCCCCAATGTCCATTTCAATGCCCTGAAGTATATCCATGACCATGTATGAGTCCATTCATTACATGACTACCCTCCACCAATAGCCGACTTACCTGTTGACAACTTCTGTTGCAGATCGCAACCTCGATGGGGTTTGTGGTTTTCGTATGGTAAAACCAGGCCTGCTGCATTGTATTGAGATAAGCTCAAAATCTCCTACTTGGTTCTTAAGGATGATATTTCTGTTGTATAAATGAGGGACATGGTTTTTGGTATGGTAAATCCAGGATTGTGTTATGCAATGGGGAAGCGTCTTGCTTTGGGTTGAGAAGATCGGGACAATCCAAAATGGGGAGGCAAGTGCTGGGTATATTTTGAGTTATAGGAGAGTTCAAAAGAGCAATATTGTACTAGAAATTAAAGAACGAACCCGTGAGTTTCCTAGCTTGTTTAATGTCTGGGATTACCGATGGGTTTAGGTGATTGAGGGAAGGCGGACTTTTCAACGCCAGGGCAATGAAGGTCGTGAGATGTTTGGACAACCATATAACAATCGAGTACGGAGTATGGATATGATAAAATAAATTATCTGGCTACCTCATAATCCAAAGTCCTCGTAGAGATATGGGACATTGAGTAGAGCTTGGGCCTATAGGAGCAAGCCATTAAGAATGGACGAGAACGATATCAGTCACGTGGTGTTTTCTCTCCAAAGGCAGAGAGATCCGCATCCCACATAATCATAAGAAATTCAATGTATCAGAATACCGTGATGACACTTGACAACTCTTGGTCCTTGCGGATGATTTGCTGTCTTGAAGGCCAATCGATAGGTCCTGGGAGTTGGCACTCCATTTTCCAATTAAGTTCGAGGTCCAGTGGCGGACTGCTGCCTCAGGCCAATATTAGGCATCTAATCAACTAGGAATTGATTGGCTCGTTTACCCTATCCCTCCCGCACAATCATTTTGCACTGCTCCTTCCAAAGAAAGCATCGTGAGTGAGCAAGAAATCAACGACAAACCACGACAACGCTTCACACGATGTCCGCCGTCCTAGAAGCCAACAGACCCGCGGGTCAGACCAAGACCTTCGGAAAGTCAACCAGAGAGGTTCCTCACCACTCTCAAAAGGCCCGCAAGTTTTATCCCGCCGAAGATGAGGCCGTCGCAAGAAAGGTTTGTGCCCGTCACATCCAGGAGGAAGGGATTGGAGAAGGAGAGGCTGGGGCGCAATTGTGATCTGCTCAGAGTTCTGCTGGAATCTGCGATTAGAATTGCCCTCAGGCCGTTTGGAGAGACTGGGAAATGGGAGAAGACATACACACAACAAATAGCTAATATCCAGCACAGGTCCGCAAGACTATCCGAACCTCTACTCCTCGCGCATCTCTCACCCCCGGTACCATTCTCATCCTCCTCGCTGGCCGTTTCCGTGGCAAGCGTGTCGTCCTCCTGAACACCCTCGACCAAGGTGTTCTCCTCGTCACTGGCCCATTCAAGATCAACGGTGTCCCCCTCCGCAGAGTCAACGCCCGCTACGTTATCGCCACTTCCCAGAAGGTCGACCTCGCTGGTATTGACACGAAGAAGATTGAGGAGGCCTCTGACGCAAAGTACTTCGCGGCCGCCAAGGGTGAGAAGAAGAGCTCAGAGGAGGCTTTCTTCGCACAGGGAGAGAAGGCAGAGGTATGGCAATTCCAACACTTTGAACGGGGAAAAAAGGAGCATGAGCTAATAATTGAGTAGAAGAAGAAGCCATCTACCAGCCGTGCCGCAGACCAGAAGTCCATCGACAAGGCTTTGTTGTCTACCATCAAGAAGGAGCCAATGCTCGCCGCATACCTCAGCAGCAGCTTCAGCTTGCGAAAGGGTGACCGGCCACACGAGATGGCTTGGTAAAGCAATCATCTTTTTCGTGGGGGCAGGGCAGGCAATCGTGGGATAGACCAGCGGATGTGGGTAGGGATTGACAAGTCGCATCGTGCATTTGGCCTTGGGGCAATGGTATTTGCTATGGGCGCTTTGTAATCAGATTTGCAATTACGAAACGACATCACAAAGCAAGCAAAAAAGAAACACAGAATGGGCACTGGGAGTTTTGAGTGATGGTATGTTTTGGGGCTTTGAGTGATCTAATGAACAGTTTGCGCGTCACCTATGTGTATTTCTTCCATTGCAAATTGCACAGTCCTCATGCATGGTTATTAATAACAGGGAACGACCTCTTCCAAACAGCGACAGCAGCAAGGAAAGGAGACGGACGTCATCCTGCCAGCTAGGTAAGCTTACCTCTTCTACTTCTCTCAAGCCCGATATGATGAAAGAATTTCGGATGTTAAATCATATATACCTCCGAGAGCGCAAACCCCATGTGGAGATTTTCCGTTGCCTTCCTTCTGATCCTACCTATACTTTCAAACACATCATTCATACACTCAAAGCCAGAGACAAGCTTGCTGACTTTGGTTTTATAGGACTTGATCTGTTGACATGTGCCCGACTATGAGAGTTATGTTAGGTTGTAACAGAGTAAAAAGTGATGTGAGACATGTTTTGTGCCTGAGCTCTACGCGTACTGTCCTTGCAGCGCGGCGTTGCAAAGCCCAGAACACGCATTTGAGATGTCGATGTTCACTTTCGTCTTTCTCAGGCTCAATTGAAACTAATTTTTCCCACTTCTCATCCCCAAATAACCCGTCATCTTCATAGCACCAGCTTCGACTCAATTAGCACATCATTTTCAAACCCCAGCTCTGTCGTATACCTGCATAGCTGCACACACTCATGATCTATTTTCTCTTTCCGTTCGGTGTATTGACCTCTCCCTCCCTACTCCAAAGATATCGTTATTGGATATACCTCACTTCGTGGCTCTTGCCCGCGTGTTTGGCTGAGCGAAACATTCATATTGGTATCCTATCTCATCCAAATCAGCTGTTGAGGCGGATCAGGCATCTGAATAATCTCCATCACAACATTTTGTTCTTCAAGCCCTACGCACAAGTCTCTCTCTCATCTCCGCAGTCCATCACACAGCCTCATCTCCCAGAACCCTACAAAGTCACGAGGTTCACACGTCTCCCATTAGCATCGTTCGAGGTTTCTGCGACGGCATGTCGCCTGTAGACCCCGGAGCCCTTCAGAGAGAGGCGATGGTGATTTTCTCAAGAAACATAGGCTAACATAAGTGATCGGAGGCGAGTATCCTCTGGTCTGAGACTTGAGCACGGAGGTGGAGATAGAAGAAGCAACTGGAAGTACACGTACATACCTAGATTGTCACGCGGGTCGTGCCATGTTGCAGATATGCAGATATTCATTTACGTTTCATTCCATGTATATACGCATCAATCTTCATGTTGCCTAGCTACTCAATCACCTGCATGCTCTCTCAGCACGAACAACCTCTCCTGAAATCTTCCCCCAGCCATCAACATGACAGTGACAGCACCATCCTATTGTACTCCCTTCTCTCCCTACACGTCTCCTCTACATCCCCTCCCTAAGCACTAAAGATCTTATCCAAATACCCATGCCACCTCGTCTTCGGCGGCCTCTCCACATAATTCCTCGTATACTCCTCAATCTCGTCGACCTCCGCGGTACGCAACTGCACTTCGTGCGGTTTGAGCCACTTGGTCTTCTTGATCAGTTTCCAGGATACGAAGATCACCGGGAAGACGCCGATCATGAGGTAGGAGAAGAGGAAGTCGGGGACGTTCCAGAAATCTGTGGGGGCAAGAGGGTTAGCTTTTTTGAAGGTTTTTGGTGTAGGTGAAATGGGAGGTGGGAGATGGCGGTTTGGCTGGAAGGGGAGAGACTGACCATCGATAAACACAGTATATCCACCTACGAACGCCATGATCGTGCAACCAGTAAAAGCATACCACGCGCTAAACGGCTGCCAGAAACTCTTATGCGGCAAAAGATTCCTGTCGAAGCCCTGCGCATCGCATGCATTCTTCCACTTGATGAACGTGAATGCCATAACGGCGAAGTTGATCAGCTGGCTAGCGGTGACGAGCGAGACGAACCAACTCAGGACTTTAGCGGCGTTGTTCGACACTTGCAGGAAGGACAGGAGAGCGATAGCTAGTGTGACGCCAACGCAGTAAATCGGAACACCGCTCTTCGTGCATTTAGTCAAGATCTTAGGTGCTTTGCCCTCGAGAGCAAGACCGAAGAGTGACCGCGACGCACAGTACACGTAACTATTACCAGCAGAGAAAGCAGATGCGAGGACCATAGCGTTGACGATATCCGGCAGGATAACGATCTTTAGCCGATCCATAGCGACGACGTAAGGCGAGGCAGCAGCTCCAGGGAGACCGTTGACGAAGGCGTCTTTGAGGGTCTGATCGTTGTGAGGAACAAGAATACCGACTGCGAGACTGCCAAGGACGAAGAAAGCTGTCAAGCGGTAGAAAACTCCGTTGAAGGCTTTGGGCATGACTTTTCGTGGGTTCTCGGCTTCACCTGCGGCCATGGAGACGTAGTCTGGACCGGCGATGGTGAAGGATGCTTGGATGAGACATTGCAGGAAGCCTAGGAAACGACCGAGATTTCCTTCTCTGTAGAGTGCGGAAAAGGCGCCGGGATTTTTCCAGTAGCGGAATCCGAAGCGGTCGTGTATAGGGTTTCCTCCTAACATGGTGATGAATGTGAAAATGATGAGGCCGACGATGAGGAGGACTTTGCCGAGAGCCAGCCAGAACTCACTCTCGCCGTACCATTGGACTGCGAATAGATTGATCACGCTGGGACAGTGTCAGAACTCACTTCAACATATTACCGGATTGGGAAGTCGGGAATACTTACGCGTACATGACGATGATAATAGCAATGATGGCACCGACGGGGACAGCATCACTCCAGTATTGGATAATGACATTGCAAGCCACAATCTCGAACGGCACCAACGCAGCTTCGAAAACGAAGAAGTTATAACCAGCAGCGACACCAAAAGCTTCATCGACGTAACGACCAGCAAAACGAATGAATGGCGAAGAAATTGGTAAGTAAGTCACCATCTCGTTCATACACTTGAGGAGGGGTTAGTTGCTTTGGGCTTGCTTGCGTTGGGGAAACATTGATAAGGAGTTGCTTGGGGCAGAGCAGGGCGTGTGAGATTCTTTCACTAACATTCGTGACGGCGAGAATGAAGGTACACCAGATTGTGAAAGCCAAGAACAAACTGCCAGGACCGCCATTGAGCAGTCCCTTACCGATCTGCACGTAGAGAGCTGTGCCAATTGTGCCTCCGATACCGATCAATTGGATGTGTCTGGGTCTGAGCTGTCGGTGCGTTTGGTCTGATCGGATGGCATGTTGCGAGAGGGAGTCTGAATCATATGGGATCTGGGCTTCTTCGTGCACTTCTTTTTTGTAGCCGTTGTCGTATTCCTTGTCTCGTTCATGCATGACATAGTCTGCGGTCTGTAGGAAAAGACACAATTAGCAATTGCTCAAATATATAGAATTGGTATTTCCTGGCTCAATTGTTGAAGCGATTCTGTTTCCTTGGCCGAATTTCATCTCGGTATTCGTTCGGAGGGAAATGGCAAAAGTGGGAGGAGAGAACGTACAGCAGAACCAGGAACATCAATCCCAGATGAAGCCATGATGCTTCAATTGATCAATTCTATAGTAATGGAATACCGAGTTCTCTCAATTGCAAACAAGCCTCGCCAATACACGGGACAGCTCGAAGTCAAGCCACACAAGAAACGGGCGACAAGAGAAAGTCAAGAGATCTCAAGACAAAATCAGAGACAACTCAAGAGAAAGAGAAGCACAACGCGAATTCGAGGAAGGAAAAGCAAGACCTTTAAGAGGAGGATAAACGAAGATCTGGAAGGAAGATAGCACGCTCGCCAAGCTCTTGGTATGGTATTCCAGAGCTGCTTGTTGGAGCTTGCATCGCGAGCTATCGCAAATTTTTGGCTCTCTTTCTTAAACCAGTTTGCAAATCCCTTCCTCTTTTTCCCCCCCTCCCTCTTTGGTTCCTTGCCCCTCTGCCCCTCCCCCTCCCCCGGTCAATTTTTCTGTTTCCCCACCTTGGCAGAGCAGCAGCGGGCGATAAGAACTTTTGAAGAAGGGAAGGGAAGGCTGGGCTGGAAGGATAGGACCTGGGAGCGAGGACACCACTTGGCACTTTTGTCTCAGGAGGACAGAAGCATGCGAATTGACTGTCGTGCCAGTCAATTCTTGAGAATCGCATGCATATTTGGTGGAAGGTGGACAATTGGTCATGCGCCGAGGACGATGTCGCGATTGGTGCTACCGAGGACGAGATCAGTCCCGCGTGCTTGGAAGAGGAGGCTATCCCATTCCCATCTGCCAACGTGCTTCTTTGCGTTCTAGTTGCGTCCAAGAAGGCGCGGCAGCCTCGTCCTTATCGACGGCGGGAAAGGCTATGATAGATAGCCTCTATCTAGTACTCTATCAGACTCCCAGATGCATGGTTTGGTCTCGCCTGCCAATAGTATTCGTTCGCCGCCGTGGGATGGAATTGGATTTGATGAGATCGGTCCGTCTGTCCCCAGCTCGGATAGGGCCATACATGTGGAGGTATGCTTTCGGGGTCCGTCTTGTTTCTCTATCTCAGTGGATGGAGATGGACTCTTGAACTGCAGTATTTGGAAGGAAATGGGAGCTAATCCCAAAACGCCCTAATCAGTCGAATCGACAAGTTGTTCCTTGAGGCCTGGGAATTGGCAACGGAGACGCCGATAGCGATGGCATGTTACTCTTCTTATGCCCCAGACAATCAACGTAAAGACAAGGACTGGGACAAGGTCAATTTGAGCCTGTGGGGGAGGGAGCCTTGCTGCAGGTGTACTGTCCCTCACCGCGGTGCTGTACTGTACCTGTGGCCTGTGCTGGCAGAACCAAGAAGATGTGATGTGATGGGATGAATAATTACATGGAACCTGTATGAATGGCTTCATCTTGCATCAGGCCTGTTCAGAAAAGGGCAGAGATACCCTGATCTACTCTGCTTGAGAGGTAGGGGTAGGTACAAAAGCTGTTGCCTGATATCCAAGACTTTTCGGCTTCGACACCAAACCCCACCTGTGCACCAGCCATCAAACAACCTTGAACCCGCATACAGCCATTCAACGCCATCAAATCTACAGCACATGCAATTATCCAATCCTTCTCTTCCAGGGAGCTCCACTAACTTTCAACACCCATAAGTCCCTCACCGTCCTCTTCCCTCAGCCACCACCACCACAGCAGCATCGCAGCGGCCCTCAAGCACCCAATTCTGCAGTCAGCCAGCCAAAACGAGGCTACAAAGCGCCACCATCAAGCTCCGAATCACTCTCCATTCACAGTGGGGTCGAGAAGAAAAAAAACCCTCCGTACTTACCCAACCTATCCCAAGCTGCGAAACGCTATCCTGTGCTCCTGTGGTCCCATCCCAATCCTTCCAGCCCTTCCAGAAACCCTCCCCTCTCCTCTGACCTCTCACTACTCACTCACTGCCCTGTACCCGACATTTGGAACCCACAAAAATGGAATGCATCTCTCGGCACTGCTGCCACTGCATGTATGTCATCGGCGACCTCTCTTTCTCTCCAGGGGATCCTCGTACACTTACTTCTCCTTCAATAATATACTCACCATGTGAGAGAGAGGAAAATACAGTTAATTACTTCCATACAGAGATGCAATGGCTTCGAGAAAGAGAGGATGTAAAAGCGGCATCAAAATTTCAACCCCACTAGCCTCGGTAAGATGACTTGCTGCCAAGTCTTCACGATGGGTCTTGAAGGAAGAAGAACAAGCGCAGAAAATGATAATTATGAGCAATTAATTCTAGCCAGTAATTGGACTCGACAAGCGCGATGTAAAAAGTTCTAAAATAGCGAATTATGATCTAGAAACCCTTAGAACAAAACATTGAGTCGGAGTTGGGAAGGACTTGCCCTGAGAGTCATGTGGATTGGATCATGTGATGAATATATATACTGCGCCACAAACATGATTTCGCCACATGTGGCTTAAAACCTCCTCATCCTTCCCTTCTCTTTCATTCGAAATTCCACATCACAACATTACCTTTCCAACTTCTGCTTACCAGGTTCTCTCAAAATCAAACATCGTTCACAACACAAAAAGAAAAGAAAACAAGCACGATCATCAAATCCATCAAAAATGTCAGCACCCTACCAACCAACAACCGAACTCCCATCAAACTCCTCAACACAACCGGAGTCCACCACATCATCATCATCATCATCAACAACAACAACAAACGCCACTGCTTCAAAGGGCCAACAGAATGGGAGCAACTCTGAGGTGAGGAAGACGGAGGCGGAAGAGGCGGCTGATAGATTGTATGAGGAGAGGATCGAGGAGGAGTATGCTAAGAGGGAGGGAGGAGCTTGAGCTGTACTGATGTAGATGGAAACGAGAGGGGAGGGGAGTTGTTTGTTTATTGGACGTCAGAGATTATCACTGCGATATGCTTGGTTTATCTCAGTCTTATGATGTACTAAAAAGTAGTGTAATTGAAAGCTTACTGCTATGTAATATATTCTGGCATGATGATTGTGGAATATATTTCAATATATGATTCTGACAGAAACTCCAGCTCCCATCCAACATGTATGTGATATACCAAAGCTCGAAGGCTTGTGTTTGAAAATCCTTAACATCCCTTCCTGGCCGAGAGGGCTTGATGGATGCAGTAATTGGTGTGTCTCTTGTAAACGCCATATCCATCCTGACCAGAACACCGGCCAATTCCCACTCCAAATCCAAATTCAAATCCAAGCCAATCCCACGAAACAGGAAACGCCAGATCCAACGCTAAATCCGAAAACACATCTCTATCTAAGAATCCTGAGCCATTACACCAGCTTTGATAACCAAAACACTACCTCTGACGCCACCCGAAATAATGGCTTCGGCGATGTGGCCAAGCGTCTTCCGCATCTCGTAGTTATTGACATGGAAGTTCTCCATCACACGTGAGTGTTTACCCCGTCCAACTACGATGAGATCTCCCGCGTTCTTCGGCGACTGGCCAATCTCTTGTCTTGCATGGTTTAGGCAGTCTGCAATAGGAGTCGTGGTAGCGACGTCCACGAAGACAACTCGGCTGGTAAGAGATACCGATAGCGAGTCACGGAGTGTGTGTAAGAGAGCCACGTCTTGAGCGGCAGTCGCGTACATAGTCTCGGTATCAACTCTTTCAGCAATGGTGAGTCTAGAAGAGTTTGAGGGTACAGCTGCTTGAGCGTTTTCGCTCGTGACGCCTGGAGTCTTTTCGCTCCCTGACTGGATTGGTGTGTTGAAGTGTACGACAGTGACAGTGACATTGCTGTTCTGTGCTAGTTGCAGCACAAAGCGCAAGGCCACACGATCATCCGCTCCGCCAAAGAATGGGAAGTAGACGTGATGACTGCGGTCTGCGATAGTTGACGTGATTGCGTCCCGGTGGCTTCGCAAACTGATACCACTGACAGTCCGGGCAAGTCTAGGTTCAGGTGCTGTCGATTGACCGCCAAAGCCGCGATTGTAGAAGACTGCTGTGTTACACGTAGCGGTCTCGAGTGTTCTTTGGATAAAGGCATCCTGAACACTGGCGGAGAGAGAGTCGTGGACCGTGCCGAACTCAGCCGAACTATCAGAATCATTCCAGGGAATTAGAACGAGATCCGAGGAGTGATTGGAAGCTTGGCTAGTCAATGTTTCTGCATAAGAGTCCTCGGGAACGATGGAAACGTCTCCTGAGACTGCGACATTGTTGAGCTGAGCGAAAGTCCGGAATGCGTTGACAACCGGATCTCGTCGACCGTAGTCATCAAGCTCAGAACTTTGCATGACTGAAGATGTTCGCTCTGTGAGCTCCAGGATCCGCACGCCGTGAACCTCAAGTGGTCGCTTCGAAATAATGACAGGGGTAGAGTCTGAACTCTCTCCCTCCGGCACTGTCGCAAGTTCCGTCTTGGCTTTATGGATCTTCGTGCTGACAGTAGCTCTGTCACCACCCAAAAGTGCGATGAAAGTAAACAAACTCGGCAAGCTGTCGAGTCGGAGGTAAACGAGGAGCTTCCGAACTTGGTTGTTGCGGAGCTTCTCGACAGATTCTTTGGGGGTGTCGCCTTCTGGGATCAAACGGTTTCCTTCCCAATCAATCTCTCCTCTCTTCCAAGCTTCAAGTTTCTTCTGATACCACGGTGGGTACAGTGCAAGGACCAGTGGGGTTGTTGCGACTGTGGTGACGAGCGCCATAACAACGAACATGGTGAATGTTCTGGTGGATAGAATCCTGGCTTGTAACCCGATGTTCTGTTTCTGTCAGTGGCTGCCATTGCATTCTTACTAGGGTCACTTACAAGGACAATGAGTTCCACAAGACCCTTGCAACTCATCAGACACCCAATAGTGAAACTCTCACGCCAAACAAGCTTATTGGCTCGTGCAGCGAGAGTACCACCAATAATCTTGCCAGCAAAAGCAATTGCAATAACTCCAATAACATACCCCCATGTAATCCCGTCATTGAGTGCTCCCAAATTGGTACCGAGACCGGATAGAGCGAAGTAAAGTGGCAGGAATATGACAGACACTAGATCTTCGATTTTCTCTGTAAGTTTGATTGCAAATCCACCGTCATGAGGACAAATAAGCCCAATCAAGAAGGCTAGAATCATATGTTAGCGATTGATGCTACCCGTTGTGAGGACATACTTGCCGCCAAAAATAGCATGTACTCCAATAATTTGAGTGAACCAAGATGATGTCAAAACCAACAAAATTGTGACCGCCATCATGCCTTGCGTTGGCCCATTCTGAATACTTCCAGAACGGCGCAGGAAATACATAAAGACTGGCCGAACAGCATAGACAAGGAACAGAATCCATCCTATAGCGGCCAGCAAGACGTAGAGGGCTGCAATGCCAGAACCGTTGTTGACGAGTGCAACGCAAAGTGCCAGGAGGACCCAGCCAACGACATCGTTTCCCACACCTGCAGCCAGGACAGTGACACCGACGGCAGAACTCAGGAGTTTCAGTTCTGTGAGAATACGGCAGAGGACTGGGAAAGCAGTGATCTGGAACATGTCAGCCTTGGAAATGTTGATTCTAGTAAACCACGTACAGATAATGCCGTTCCTATGAACAACATGTAGACACCAAAACTGATCTCCACGATACCATCATCGTTCCTAAACTGGTGGTACAGACCATATGCAATAGCACATCCGAGGCCAAATGGCAGAGCCATTCCAGCCAATCCAACACTCAATGCCACACGCCAATTGCTTATGAACATTCGCATATTCACTTCCAGGCCTACCAGGAACAAGAACATGATCAATCCCAAATTAGCGACTAATGTCAGGCCGGCCATTGATGCTTGTGGAAATATGGCATCTTTGAAGCCCGGGATCCGCATCATCACAGAGGGACCAAGTATAACTCCTCCAATGACTTCTGCAATGACTCGAGGCTGTCGGAGCTTGGCGAGGGGAAAGTGAAGGATACGGCAAAATATGATGATAATTCCTGCCTGCAAGAAATATTAGCCTCTGCTTGCCCCATTTAGAAGTACCGCGGCTTGTAACCTGGAAATGCCGGATTGATTGTATATAACGTCCAAGATTCTGCAGAGCAACTGCAGATGTATAATATGCGATCACTCAAGCTACACAGCTCCGCAGACCTCGGATGGAGGGGGATTTGCAGGACAGGACCGGTTTGACGGGATTTACCCATGTGCTTTATTCTCCGGCTCCAAGGAGAAAGAAACGGGTTTCTTACCTGGATAATGAACAGGACAATTGGATTTTTGGCATCGTAGGTAGTTGGATTGAGACCCTCAATGACTCCTCCTTGAGGGGCAACGCGATTGCCCGTGGGTGAGGCAGAAGCAGCGGATGCTGCAGTGCTCGACATCGTAGCTAGGACCGAGGAAGACATGATGGCAGATGCGTTTCTTTGGTGGGACAGCGTATGCTCTCTGGTCACCCCAGATGCCGCGTGGAAGCAGACTGACTTCGGGGAATGGAAGTTTATGTAGGACGCAACATGATCAGACGGTACTGAGGTCTGACATGTGTAATGCGGGAGGAAGGGATGTGAGGTTGGACGGTGAAGAACTTGGCGGGTGGGTGATTGGAAAGTTGGGGAGCTTGGGGTTGGCTTGAGGCTGTGGCGGGGAGTGAACCATGCCCTGGAGGGGTTGGCGCTAGGGTGCTGTCAGCACGACTGATCGCCCGCGGGGTCTTTGTCCATCAGCACCATAAAGCAACGAACTACTACTTTGATATTTCCTTCAATATACATTCTAGTTCTAGTTCTATACAGTAACAGTAATAAGTGTTTGAGTTATTCGCATCGCTTTTCTTTCATTTTCACAATATAAATATACTTTATCTTGACTTACTCGTACTTCAAAATCACTATCAAGGCGATGTTGGGCCAGGTGAGAATTCCAGTGGCTTGCCCAGCGCCTTAACTTTCTTGGGGGCTTCTGGGCCGGGTTCTAGAGCCAATTACGTTGAACTCGAGAGTGGATATGTGAGCACTTTACAGGGAGTCGACTCTTTGAGACCTGGGCACCCGTCAGCAAGGTCTTCCGACCTCTTCTCATGGTCCCGGTCTGAACCTTCGATATCCTCTTTGTCTGCTACTGGCTCGCTCTCTATTCTTGCATCTGCTTCTGGTCACATTTCGCGTCTTTGTCTCTCGGAATCCGGGCAACAACGGTTGTTGATAGCTCCGAATACTGTACAGCTGCTTTGCTTTGTGTGGTCTTTCTCGTGGTGGCGCCTCATCTTCTGCAGGCTTGGGTTAGGCTGTCATGAGACCTCAAGCAGCTGGATGACAGCCAACATGTGAATGATAAGTCTGGGCAAGTATCTTGGAGTTAGGCGTGGCGTATCTTGCATGGATATTGAAGGCAATAATCAATACATGGAGGCCGACGCTGGAACTTGCAAGGCATTTGACCACTGAAGGTCGGATGCGTAAGAGCGTGGAACTACACCTTACCAAGTTGGCAATGGCAGAAGATAAGAGCGGTACACGAACGAAGAAGCTGGTCTTTTTCTTGGTCCCGATTCGCCGGATAGGGGTTCCTTTCGGAAGTTGCAATGGTACTATTCGGGCACGAGAATGGCTTGCTGCAAGTATTGCGTGCTTTGGGTTGAAATAAGCTTTTGAGAAGTTCAAGAGGAGATACATTGACCAGTCGTATGACTTTTTCCCGTTTTCGTTTGCTGCAAGTTGTCTCTTTAGCCTATCAACCCGAGCTGGACTCACGATCCAGCCTATGGGTTAATGCACACCGAATCGTGCTATCAATCCTCAACTTCTTTATACACAACAAGCGTTGGGCAGCAAGATAAGACTTCAGAGCTTAGCTGGAAGAATCGAGGGTCACAACATATTTTATCGAAGCGTTCTTAGGAGGTAGCAGCACCGGGACGGTGATCTCTTACCCAAAGATGCCCAAAGACATGGGATTCTGCTTCTTGTAAGCCTTCCTTCCTTCCTTTGACATGTCACTTTTCAAAGCACGCCTTTCTCCGAAAACAATGTTTCTGAGACGGTGTTGAAGTCGAGCTCAAGGACATGTTTTAGTCTGTACAGCAAAGTCTTCAGAATGATATTTGACAGACACTTTTGCTCAATTTGCTCACGCAGATCGATTTTGCTGAGGCTCAACAACGCTAACAACGGCAGTCATCTCGAATATCTGGTAAGCTTGAGTACGCAAACGGAACCAGGCCTCATCCAAAGACGATAGCAAAGTCTGTAATGGACGTAGCCCAAGCCCACAAATGTTGAATGCTGGGGAGAGCACCAAGCCGAGAAGTCACTCACTGATGGGACGAGAGTCATGCAGTACCACAGCATATGGCAAAGCACATTCATCCCAAACACCCGGTGTCTTGTTCCCTTCATTATACCTTTCCAAAGTGCTTCTGCCCTCCGACGCTGCGTTTGTGCTCCTTCGCCAAATATTGCCCCGCTCTAAGTTCAGAGCGTTCTCGTCCTCCAGTCCACCCAATGGCACAACAGGTGGGCGAGGTAGAGCACGATAGCTGTCAAACTCGCATCTTCGATAGGAGAGCATATTCCTCTTCTTAGCGAGCCGCCTCAAGCAGCTTCCCCGTACACTCTCTTTCAGAGCTGCTCCATTTCGTTGTCCACAGTGCAAGTGTCCCCAGTTGCCAAATGCTATCTCTGTCACCTTCCGCTGATCGGTGATGATGATGATAGTTGCCCGTCCGTTTGATTTATCGCATTGGCTGTCTCCTTCCACCAAATCAGCATTGGTCCTTTTTCTTTCCTATCTGTCGAATTCACTATATGTCAGGAGTTGGGATTCCGAGGGCTACTGCACATGAGTCCACGAGGAGTTCGGATCTATAAATTGGATTCAACTTCGGTACTATGTCTTGCTGTTAGAAGATATTTGTGCTTGTCATTGGTTGTTATCCCGTTGCAGATGGCATCGGATATCGTCAAGACTTCATTTGGTTTTCGCTCTGACCCGACAGATCAGAGGTTCGATGTGAGGCCGACAGAGATGGAGACCGCCCTGTTTTAGGAGTAATAACTTCACAGTCCCTTAGCTATTACAAGCCAAAGCATGAAGTCAATCCTTAGTAAGGCTGGAACGCGTTCAAGTCTTCTCATTATTCTCCTGGGTACCATCGCCATCACCAATCATGGCTGCCAGCACGTTGCTAAGTTATTCAGATGGCTGGCACTGTAAATTCTTGCTTTCTTGAAAATTGCCATTTGTGCTCCTCATGAGGCAAACAATCTATTCCCTCGATTGTTGCCTTTTCGAATCTGGGCAAATCAGTTCTGATCTTGTTTCACTGCCGAGAGCTTTGTTTACATCGGAATCCGTCTTCGCCTCACATTTCACAATCACAATAAAGCATTTCACAAGCGCAGCGGCACTTCACGAAATGACCATTGCCGAGGTTGCATCCAATGCTCCTGACCAGGATTGAAGGAGTGAACCTGGTGAGCCAAGATCCGACGATCAACATGAACTCGCATCGATTCGTATTCGCACGAGTAATGCCTCGGAGAGCTGTGACAACAACACTCAAATTCACTTCTACCCCGCTTATAACCTGTCTCGGCAGTTGCAAATAGAATGGTGGTATAATCATCGAAGTATATGAAAGAAGATCATGTTCGTCTCTTTGACTTTGGCAAGGCACTCGTCTTGAAGTCACTCGTTAGTTCACCATGATTTTACCACTTTCGATATTGGCTTTCGCCCTTTGCCTTATTGCTCCTGCTTTGGCTCAGAATGGGACAACCTTCTCACAACCCCTACCGACTGTAGATCTAGCCTATACGGTCCACCAAGCTTCCTTGAAGGTGAGCTGAACCTTATTTGGTAGTTGGACTTTAATTAAGCTTTTCATCAGAACGGAATTTACAACTTCACGAACATTCGCTATGGACAGCCACCTATTGGCGATCTTCGCTTCAAAGCTCCTGTTGCACCTAGGATGAAGAGCCGGGAGGTAGACAATGGAGGCTCTTACCCATCCGTCTGCTACCAAGCTTCATCTGGTATGCATGATGCATTTCTTATCGTTACCATCCTTTCTGACTGACCCTTTAGAATGGACTGTTACCGCTTTTAGAGTCGCTCTCGGTGCCAATACAAGTCAGCTCTCATACGCGGTACCGACGCTCGAAAGCATCAACGTGACCAGCATCCCGAAGCCACAACGAGGAGAGAGTGAAGACTGTCTATTCCTCGATGTCTTTGTCCCAGAGAAGATCTTTGATGCTCGTCAAACGTCCGCTCGTGGTAAGTTCACCGCAAAGTATTTCCCACATCCAAACTGATGAATATGAAGCGCCCGTTATCGTCTGGATTCACGGAGGTGGCTATGTTGTAGGCAGTAAATCGACACAGGGGTCTAGCGGAGACCCAACTGGACTTCTGAAAGCTGCACAGCAGAATAATGGCAAAGGGGCCGTGTTCGTGAGCTTGAATTATCGCTTAGGAGCCTTCGTGAGTTTATTATTGACAATCGACCGAGCGAAAAATTATATTGACCAATCAAGGGTTTCCTGGCAGGTCCTTCCTACATGTCAGGAAAAGCAGCTCCGAATCTTGGTCTACTTGATCAACGACTTGCACTTAAATGGGTCCAAGACAACATCTCGAAGTTCGGAGGTGATCCCAAGCAAGTGACTCTCATGGGAGAATCTGCCGGCGGTGGAAGCGTCACTCACCAAGTCCTCGCTTTCGGTGGAAAACGAAAAGTTCCCTTACACCGAGCAGTCATCCAATCTCCAGGCCTCGTCCCATCCACATCACCACAAGAGCAAGATAGCGTATTCGCTCGAGTCCTCCAGCATGCATCTTACGTCGTCGGCAAACCAATTACCACACTCCAACAACTCCGCAACCTGACAACAGAGCAAAATTACCTCACCAACTACATCACTGTCATGCGTTCAGAATACGGCAGCTATCCTTACGGTCCCGTCGTAGACGGCCTATTCGTGCCTGATATTCCGGCGAAGCTGCTGATGAGTGGTCAATTCGACAAGAGCGTCGAAACAATGATCGGGCATAATCTGAACGAAGGTGCACTCTTCGCTTCGCCGTTCATCACTAACGAAACGGCTTTCCACGATATGGTAGCACGGCGTCTTCCGAGAGCAAAGCCTGAAGTTGTCAATTACATCACGCAGAATCTGTATCCACCAGACTTCAGTGGTGCCATGGGGTACAAGACTTTCTATGAGCGAAACTCGTTGTTTGAATCGGAAGTAACTTTTACTTGTAATACACGATTCTTGAATTTAGCAACAGGAAATAAATCATTCTGTAAGTCTTCTACCCCCTCCCCAAGTCTTTAGAGGCAATATTGAAAGCGAGAGCTAAACCAATACAGCATACTTCTTCACCACACCCCCAGGTCTCCACGGCACCGACATCGCCTACACATTCTTCTCAAACCCGAATGACACCACCATATTCCGGCAGCCAGTGAATGCCACAATCGCCACTCTCATGCAAAAGTACTTAACAAACTTTGCCTTGAGCGGTTCGCCGAATGGGATCGGAACGCCGCATTTCCCTGTCTATGGAATGAATTCTTCGCTGCAGGTTTTGGGAATTGATGGAGGTGGGGAGCAAGTCGTGGATCCGACGGCGAATGAGAGGTGCGCGTGGTGGGCGAAGGGGGAGTATATGACTTGAGCTGAGGCCTTTCCTGTGGCAGGATCTCCAGCACGAGAGAAATGTTTGATGAGTATATATATCGTATATTTCTCACCTCATCGGCGTGTCTCTGAATGGAATGTGTCATGTCCACGGAGTAAATATTTCCTAGCAGCCAGTCTGTACAGTCCAGATTATTGTTGATTGATTCTGGAAAGGTGCAATGGAGGTATTTGGCTCTAATCACTCTTAAAGAAAGAAGAATCCGGAGAATGTGACAATTGTTTTGTGTACTGATCTTGCACAGCATGCGTTGAAGCGAAATGAATACGCGAAGTCAGCTATTGTAAGCTCGGATAGCTGCATATGATCACATTGGAGCACGAGTTTGAATATGCAGAATAGAAGCCAAAAACTCACTTCTAGACTGTAGTGCTCAATCTTCAGGCTCTTACAAACTTTGCAGCCGTATAAGTGCCTGCGCATCGAGCGACAGTGATGCTTGGGGAACGGTAAACCTCCACCAACAACCATGCCCTAAATCCACACACATTTACTACTCCATGTGCACCCAGTCTCTACTCAAATAAATGTCCACTCTATACCAGACTCTTCATTTCAAGTCTCCCCTCTCCTGTAAACGGAGGAACTTTCTCTCAAAGCTGAACAAATCTTACTCGGGAGCTGAGCCAAGAATTCACGAGATGAAGACTAGCTGGTGGTTATAAGCTGACGCCTGAGCTCATCTCGTCATCAACACGGAGGGCTTCTTTGTAACTTCCATTTCGATAGACCTGTGAGTCTTCACAACAGGGTCTTCACGACGACGCTTGAGAGCGGGTAGAGGGCACGAATGAAGGGAAAGCGACAAGGCCGACAGAATTCCGTTGCTGGCGATGGGGCACAGAGCCACGCGCGAAACCTTTGCTGGTATCTCGAGGATGAATATGGGCCCATTTAAAGTGCTATGGAGCTTGGTCTGGGGTGCTTCTGCGGAGGTGAGCTGATGGGACTCGAAGTTGCTGAAGGTTGATGGGTGGAGGGGAGGATGACCTAGGACATCTGGGCACAACCCGAAGGATATCATCTGTGTCTGTGAGCTGTGAGTCTGCGAGTTTTAAGAAGAGCTTGGTCAGTCAAAGTCAATGAACGATGAATTGAGCTCGTCAAGAACTGTTATACCAGTCAGCTCGAGGAAAGCAAAGAAGTGTGTTGATGATCTATCGAAAACATTGGCTGATGAGCATTGTACTTGACAGGTTTCTCGAGCCATTACCGCATCTCCAAAGAAAGACGAGAACAGCAATGACGACCAGAAATGCTTGCAGATAGAGCCATATTCTTCCTGACCTTACCATGGAAATCTCACGACTACGGAGAAGGAAGCAGGGGGACTGGATATCCATTTCACCATCCCTTACACATTCAAAACCGCCAGAATGGAGTCCGTAGCGTTGCCAATTGGTCCTCTGCCTTTCATAATGGAGAAAAATCGTGGAGGAAAAAAATACACAAGCTCAAGCCATTCAGCATACACGGTTACGATCCTCGAGAGTCGCGGGTCCTTGAGCAAGAAATCCAGAAGATCGTCACTTCACCACCAGCCTCTCGCAGGTTGCATTCGATGCAAACCTCCGTCTCAAATTCTTCTTTACGTTTACGACGGATCGCATACCGAATGCGATAGGGTTTACGCACTAGATTGTTCGCAGCATACATGGCATCTGGGAATAGCTACAGCGGGCAAGCCTCTGTCTCCTCGCAAGCGCTCAACACTGTGCCTCTCGCATTCTAAATGCGCTCCGGATCAACAACACAGCCTTGTCAGTGGATTTCAGATCACATCCTCCATCGATTCCTTTGCCACCACATTCCTCATTCCAAATTCCGAATGTCAGGACTTCGCACTCCAGATTGATTCCGTACTGCAAGCCTGTTCGGGTCATCGAATCATCCGGGACAACAGTGAACTCCGGTTCCCGACGGAACGCTCGGTAGAGGACGACGACACATGATGTGATGTTTGCTTTGCTCCGAGTGGAACACTGACTCCTTACCGTACGAAGCTCGAGCTCAAACCCCTCTTTTCAGATCTCAAATGAGGGGATACGGCAATGATACGCTGTTGCAGGTTCCCTCCTAACTTTCTTTCCCGCACTGCTTGCCAATGGAAATCGGCCGAAAGTTGAAGCTCTCCATCCACGGACGACAATAATTACAAGGTGTAGGTGCCGGAGCTCTAGAACGTTTGAAGCCGTAACAGGCTGCAAGTCTGCAACCTGGCCTCCCCTTTCCAAGAATTCCAAAGACAGGCGCGGTCGCAGATCTGATCTGGGAGAAGATTCCAATTACTGGCATAGCACGCTGTGCCGTCCAGCAACGCACGCCATTTGGCTTAAAGATACGAGGGCACCAATGAGAATCCAGGACTCGCGGAGTGTGTGCAGCGGATAACTTGGTAGGGGGCCGGAGCCAGAATGCGATCTTGATGTTTTGTGGACTGTCTAATGCGGGTCGAGGCAGAGTGGCACTTTTGACAGGCGAAACAGGCTCGTGCGGCATCGAATGTGGGCTTGAATGCTGCCGGGCTGCCGCCATTGAAGCGATATAAGCGCCCATATACCGATGGCCAATTCTGGACGTCTGTAAGGGGGGCTGAGGAATGCGAACGCGAGGGTGAAGGCGATTCAATCGTCCAATGCAGTGCATTGCAGCTTGAAGTCGAGCAAGGCACCGAAGGCAAGTGCCGATGAAGATACAAAAGTACCCCTGACCGGATTTGTGATTAAGATTAGAGATAAGGAAGATGTGATTGTTGTACCGATAGAAAGACATGCAGCCAGATGGTAACTTGTGAAGTGAAAGCGGGGCAGTATGTTTTCCTCCAAGCGCGATGGTTGAGTGCTTGCAGCAATGGATGCAGCCTTCAGGACTTCGAGTCAAGTCTGGCCCTGCTAGAGGGGAAAGTATCAAGGCAATTGGGCGAGCATCAAACACTGAGCCACCAGAGTACATTGCCTAAAAGCAAATTCAAGTGCAGGAGGATTCGTGCTCTGAAAGTCCCGTACCATTGCTTTCGCAAATTATTGTTTCCGAGTTGTAAATCCAGTGCGAGCCTGCATTTCGGGCGAATGGGGCCACTATGGCTCCTTTCGTAAAATTCCTACTCTGTAAACCACAGCATATAGGCAGAAAATGCACCGAAGAGACAGCCTGGTTACAAGCATTCGTGCCCAAAGTAGGCATCGAGAACGCACCGTGAGTAAATTCGCAAGCAGATCTGCAAGCAACGTATGACTGGCCGCAGCAGCAAATAATTGAAATACCCAGATAGAAAAAGTATGGTAAAATGGAGAGCTTGAGGTCCAGGACGACGACGACTGCTTGCTGTGCCGCACGATTTCCGAATCACTTGACAGGATGGACAGGATGTCCAATGCAGGATTCGTAGTTGTGATCCATTCGAGGCCCTAGACAGCGCATCGGTGCCTTTCGAATCCGACTTGCAACCCCAACCGAGTATGCAATGCGAATTGGGGGCGAATGGACCACCAAAGGACCACAACCGTGCCAAAGCCACTATGCTAGGACCAGGGGACCGTGACACCTTTCAGTTCAGGGTTTTTCTGCAAGGCTGGCTCGCAGAATGCGAGGCTGGGACCTGGCGCACACAGACACGGCACATTTGAAGGAATAAAGGCACAACGGTTCGTGAAGAAAGATGAAACAACTCCTGAACACACGACGATGGCTTGAGGCATAAAAGCCACAACGTGTGATCGATTAGGCAAGTCGCATCCCCTTTTCGGAAGAATAGAATGGCGCGAAGGAAGGAAGAATAGGTGGAACCTCGTCTTATCAATGGGACAAGCAGTGATTGTGATTGAGCACAATCCCGAAGCGCAGTGCGAGTGCGGCCAGTTGAAACAAAATCTTCAAAGAAAATCGCCAGCTTTGACATTCTGGTTACGATCGTCGTCAGTCGTAACGACTTGCCAAACAAAGATATCTGTTTTTCCTTCTGTCGCATACTGTGATTCACCTACCATCTGAAGTGGCAGCAGGATTCGGAAGCTTGTTGACTCTGATCTCTTGAACTGGCGCCATGTGCCGCCTAACAGATCCATGGAAGCTCCAAGGAACGACAATTCTCTACGAGCAGTGCAGCCAAATCCGATACTTGGAACCAGCCATCGCCGCCAGGAAGCATTGAAGCATTCGAGTGATGGGCTCTGATTGGCTGTCAGGTACGTGTAGCGTCATTGAGACATTGGACTGGGATCGTGGATCCAAAGCGAGGGTTGACTTCCAGGACCAGGTTCGACGATCCTTGTTGAAGTTGCGCGCTTGAAATAGTATTCAGTAGTGGTATAGGCCCGAAAATTTATATATCAAATTAAATACAGAAAACAGACTACCGGTAGCCAAGATCGGGTTCGGGTGATCAAGATAGGAAAGAGGTCAACAAGGCTAACTAGAGGAGGCGGAGAAATCTCATGCATCGGGTTCGGGTGGTCGAGAGCTTTCCTCGTCCCAATATTTGCGGCCGTAGTGCAATCTGTGCCACTCAAAGATGGGGACCGCCAAAATAGTTACCGACAACATGAACAGATAAAGATCCACCTGGGAGGAACTGGTGATGGCCACGGTGTGAAAATCTTAACGCCGTGAAGTCCACCATGTAGGAAATGAACAACGAAAACCGCGGACTTAATTTTAGAGCCCGGAGCTCCAAGATCTTGGGGCCCAGAACACAGCAAGGAAAATAAAGTGCTCTGCTAGGCCAATCGAGGAATGACATACAGGAGAGATCGTCGTGGGGGCCATTTCTCAGAATGCGAAACGGGGACCCTGATAGGTCCCTGAGCAGTAGAGACAGCCTCGACACAGTCATTGGTCCAAAATACGACAGACGAGTAGAACGATAGCCTTGTGAAAGAGGGAGGCGCAGATCTTGAAGTACTTAGCCTTGTCCTAAGGTTCTTAGTAAGGCCCAGCAGGAAGACAAAGTGGCCCACCCCAGCGACCGAGAATAGTCAGAACTTTACCACGAATTACTCCGTACTAGCTGTAAGCAGTTAGGGGCGGCCGACCACCGCTCATACAGAGGATAGGGCTGAAGCAAGCATGGGGGGCAGGCAATTGCTGTTAATTGACCAGAAGGGGCTAGCTCAAAGAACTCGCACGCACCATTCGAGAAGACAGGCCCGCGTTGGAGCGTTGGACGATTGCTTCCGAAGCAAGATCCATCCGTTCGACTGCCAGGGCCCCTTGCACCCTGCCCATCACTCACTGCCAACACCCTTGCCCATGCCCATGCCAGTGCTTGGGGATACCGGATCACGAAATGAAGTTCTGCAACAACCTTTGGACAAGTGGCCAGCAAGCATTTTTCACCACCGCTACCCCACGGGCATTCTTTGCCGTAAGAGGCCAACCCTGTGCTGTTTCCCTTACCATCGAGATCGCCCACGGCGGTGAGTGCTAACTGCGCGTTTGAAGCAGGAATCCTGGTTCCATATTAGACGCCGACCTCCTGCGTATACCCGGCCGAACACACCAAAAGGCCCCTGGTGCCGTTCTACTCTGTTTGTCGTTTTCTCGACCAATAAGCTTAAGCGAGCTCCCTCCTGCAGCAGACATTGATGCGCGATCCCTGAAGCCTCAGCCTTATGATTCACCCGCCATTGCGGAGGTCCCGATCTTTAACACCGCATATTTGACAGCCTTTCACTGGACTGTTGAGCCTGAAGACTGGAAACACACTGGATTTGCGGCGGTGAGTCTCCAAAACACTATATCCACTGTCACGTTGCGTACATGTAGTAGTGTTGCAGAATGGGAGGCTAATCTCTAGCTGGAGTGCTTGGTGCATGTGAATATCTTCACAGCCACACTGCTATGGAATCAATCGTGACCAGTGACGCATGTGCTGTGGTTACTTTGTACAATGTACTCCGGGCAGAGCCTGAGGCATAGGAAACCCTTGTGCTACCCCGGTACTCACTTCGACACCTGAAAGATTTGATATAATATTTCCTCGTGATTCGAGCCAATCAGATTTCATGTTGCGATCTTCAAGCATTTTGACATTTAAGCCCGCTCGCAAGCTATCTCTAGCGCATTGACTTGCTGGCACCAGTTAGGTACAGACCGTTGACTTCTAGATATCTCCATCTTGGGGGTCGAATTAGGGGGTAACGAGATATCCAATGAGACCATGGCCGTCGTTTAGAGATACCTGGGCACGAACCATTTTGTACCCCATGTCTTCCCAGAACGCGCTTCATTCCACCTTCCCCTTGCCGACATGGCCGGCACTATTGGTCTGGCAAATGCGAAAGGATGGCGTAGAACGAATGGAAGTTCGATATGAGAACTTCTGTATGCTGCAAGTCAAACGTTTTGTGATGAGATTCATGTCTCAGTGCTGCTTGAATACATCCGCGCGACTTCTACGGTCGCTTGAATATGTCCGTGTGGAGTAAAGATCGAACAATAAACAGAGTTTCGGCAAATATGTTTCTTCAGGGTCCTTGACGCAAGAGTGGGAGGTGTGAAGATGTTGTCACCCCTCGGACAATTTCCCCTATCAAACGATATCTTCGCGAGCTTCAAGCTCTCCTGGATATCAGACTCCTTCAACAAAACGGAATTTGCCGGGCAATGACTTCATCGTTGAAGCCATTCCCCTCTTCAGACATGTCGTGAAGCGTCCAAGCAACTTTAAACAGCCTCCCGTTGATGTACGTACAATACGCCTTCATCGTGAGATCTTTATTCAGCTTCACGGCGCTTAAGCTGCAAAGTCAAGAGTCTGGCAGACGTAGCAAGCGCCTGAGTGAGCCACCAACTCACCTCGTAAGCGAGAACCATTCAGAGTTCAGGCACTCAGCCCTTCACAGACCCACAGCTATGTTCTTGGAACACAGCCGTCAGAGCGGGGGTCCGTCAGCACCTTATCTACCCCTGAAAGAGTTGACTGGGAAGAGACTGGAGATGAACCTGTCCAAGTGTCAGGAATGATAGTCGGGAAAGGTCAAAACGACTCTTTTGACGACAATTGAAATCTTGCTTCATGCTAGGATACTGATAACCCGAGCCCGAGCGGCACAGGCGATATACTTTCAAGGGAGTCCTCGAAACAAGGATGAATGGGTGACAAGAAGGGCCTGGGAAGAGGTACCATGCAGAATGTACGGGCGGGAGGCAGGCGGAAGAAGCAATCACTGAACCTGGCCGCTGGGTACCAGTCGTACAGTGTCAAGTGTGATAAGGGGCCGGCCAAGCGGTCTTCAGCAAGAGCTCATGGACCCTCATATCCGCCTGTCGGCTCGTAAGATGAATCAGCGTCTGATCAACCAAGAAACTGCTGCTAAAGACAGGTCTTTGCAATTTCCACTCATGGTCCTGGCAGGAACTGAAACTTCTCAACCGTTCAGATGTCGCTGCATCTGCATTGAAGTCCCATCTTGGGCTCTACCTAGTCTGATCTTGGGCTGCACAGTGCAGTGTAGTGGCGGATAGGCGGTTTATTCTCCGTGAAGAGCTGGATTGGCTCTGGAAGCCACGATGGCGTGACGGGCTCCTCTAGCTGTCATGGCTGAAAGTTTGGTGGGTGCTGGAAGCAAGCTGCTTGTTCCAGACGAAGTCCATATACATGCCTCTGGAGCTTTTGATAGGTCATACAGACCAGTATCAATCACAGCAAGGAGCAGCACAAGGCACACATGAGCTATGCTTTGACATGAAAAGTTCGAATAGGAATGAGGTATCCGTCACTGCCTCGTTGTCCTTCGATCCTCCTCGTCAGTTGCTAAGAATGGCGTGGCAGCGCGGATAGCAGCTCTCAAATCAAAGAAGGCTCACTCGTAGAGCATGATTTGAGCATATACGCGATACTATTCAAGGACATGACAAATTGAAGCAGATAATAGAAAGTGATGGGCTAGCGCCCAGGGGTAAACACTCGGCTATGTCCCAAGCACGAGATCGGGCTTTGACTCTACCAGCCCACTGGGAGATGACAGCCGTCTCCGATCTCCGACCATCAGATGAATGGAGAAAGAAATGGCTCACCGCAAGACCTCTGAGTGCAGTCTCTTGTCGAGTTGCCCGTGATGAGGTCGCCAGGAGTATTCGGGCTTCATTGACCATCCAGAATCGAGTTGACTTGGCAGAGCGCCACCAAGCACCAACGAGCGTGTCGAAAGCTTCCATCGTGATCCATGAAGCTTCTGTGGTACGAGGTGCGTAGTTCCAACAGATGACGGTGAAGATGAATCATGATCCCTGAAGCTGAGCATATCCAAAGACGGTTTCTTGGGACAGATGATGGTCCGTAACTGTGCGGGAACACAAGACGCCGGGTAGGGCTGAACATTGTGGGTGGTGATAATTTGGATCGAAGCTCATGCGGCAGCGCCAATGCTGCCTGGCTGGTGCCATGCCATGCCGCGTAGCAGCTATTCGGGCCGTGATCGTGGTGGTGCAAATGAAGTTCGAGGAGACGTGGAGGAGAGGGGAACCTGTCGTCGCCTTGCCCGACCCTCCACGAGGCCCTCACCGCGCCCTTAGAAGTCACGACCGATCTAAAATACGACAGGCTCGCTGTGAGTGGTCAGAATACCCTGTTCGTACGTCGTGCAGGGTCAAGAGCGCGGTGAAGCTCTTGAGTGGGCTCGCACGCGAAATCGTGCAGATGGGTTGCAGATGTGATGGGCCTTGGGAGATGCCTTGTGCCATCCCTGTTCGCCCAGGGCCTTAGCGATCAGTCATCGGAGTCGCAAAAATAAACATATTACAAAGCACGTGGAATAGAGTGCAAGAAGGCACAGACGAGACGAAGGGTAAGGGGGTCAAGGGAATGTTACCACACAGCCTGAGCAGTCCATGCTCTGGTTGTGGAGAGGCGGGTTCACCCTGAAGCAAGCAAATTGCGGCCCTGTTGATTGTACCCATTACCCAGGGAGACAACGAGACGGCGAGGATGAAGTGTGAATACCGAACAACAGACGCCTGTAAAGTCCCTGGCTTCGGGTCGGCAAGATTGCCAGATCGAAACACCATTTTTGCCTTCATCAGGTGTAGGGCATGCTGTACTGTTTGCTTTGATATTATCATCGCCATCATAATCATAGAATCTGTAATCTTCAATGTGCGATTTTCGACTTAGTAATTTGCAATTATCAAGCATCAAATCCCGTTTCCCCTTCAGGCGAAAGCCAGTCCCCCTAATCAAGCGAGCATAGCGAGGCTCTGCCCATTCTTGCAGCATCCCCAACACCAAGACCCCAATTAATAAATGATTTGTCTCGTTCTTGTGCTCCCCGAAATGATGCATTGTGATGAATTTGCTGCCAAAGCAAGAGCGGAGATTCTCGCAGTCTAGATTTGACACCGAGTTGAGGTCAAATTAGGAAAGCGATGGTCCATCAAGACAGCTCTTGTCTTCCCATTGGCACGTTCGTGCTCAAAGCTCCAGTGCGGGGCCCCTTTTCTTTTCATCCACCTCAAGCTTCCACTCCCACTCCCCTTCCTCTGTTGTTACACGCCGGCTACCATTATTGACTACTCTCCTGACCCGCTAAGTATCCAGAAGGCAACCCATGCGGCCTTACCCATATCACACTCTGTAATCCACAGCACCATATACCCGAAAATATTAAATGATGGTTAAAATAAAGGACTGAGTGATATCGTGCAGGATCACCAAAGCAGACGACAGACACATCAGACAAGCATGAGCCTCTGCTCTGCAGTATCCACCTTACGAGCTGTGGAGCAAACCAGCTCGTCGTAATTCCAGGTTCCTGAAGCGAAACTCAAATCTCTTTTCCCAACCCCATTTTGAGCCTTCAGGATCCCCAAGGATCTCCAAGTGTGTCGCGCTCGCACTGCGGCGAGGCCTGTGATTGCTCCACCGTCCGACGACGATCAGGGTGGACATCCCAAATCAGTGCAGCCCATCCCCATCTCTTTCCCTAGACAGGGCAGCGAAATAGGGTCCTTGCAGCGATGATTTGGTATTGCTGGGCCATAGGTGCGAGGTGCGAGATGCGACCAGCAGTGACGAGCCCTTGGCCCTGTCTCTGTAACTTAACTGTATATCCGGCATTAGAGATGGCGATCTCGATGCCTCAGCTAGTGTAATTGACGGCGCCGTCCCGAGAAGCCAATTCCGTAAGACATCAAGATAGGACTACCAAGGCCTTTAGGTTGCCCGCTACTATGTTGAGCTGTAACCTCCGGTGTCGACTCACCAGATAACACCAGCGTTGTTAGAGAGGAGCAATGTACGTAGAGCAACGCAGTGTTTACCTTTTTGGAAACTCAATGTCCCAAACGCCACAGAGACCACTGTAGATCCTGAACATTGCCTCCTCCTCCTGCCCTCTCCTTTCTCCCTATGCTGCCATCAATAATTAACGGCCATTCTGTCGGAAAAGCTTGGCTATCATAGGGCTGCCCGGATAGCCTATCTGGATTCGCTGGAGTAGCGCGATTCTATTTGAGGCGCTGGTGATGGTGGTGGTCACTGTCGCTTCCACTGCCTATGGCAGCAATTGGTGCCGCCTTACGAACAACTGCTGAGGGGGGAGGACCGTCTATTCTTAAATGCTACTAATTAACCAACAATAGAAACCTTGTCGTCAAACAGGACAAAGGTGCAGTACGAGCTAGGCCTCATGGAGCACTGGACTCGGTGGCTGCAGACCCCCCCGGACGTGCAGAAAGTCGGCCCCGGCAAGATGGCTTGCATGCAGGGAAGCATCAGAGCATCAGAGCATCAAAGACAAGAGACGCAGCGCAACGGTCGAAGGCGGCCGGGGCTGCCACACCTTACCTTGCCCAAGTGCCAGCCCTGTTGCTCCCCCTGTTCCTGCCTGTCCATCAGTTTACCAGGGTCCCCGTCCCCGTTTGTAGCTGAGCTGGACCGTGCAGGGATCATCAGGACATGGCTGTGGTAAAGTCCGTATGCCTACGGCGGAGGATGTGTGGTGCCGCATTCACATATATACTTGAGGAGGAACCCCCAATTGAGACGCCTCGATCCAGCCCTACAGTCAAACAAGTCTTCTTCCAATTGTGCAACATCCATCTTCACTTCTTGAAGACTTGAGTCCTCTTACACTTTGTAACTTATACAAGAGCAAACAGAGTTGACCAACATCAACAAACATCTCCAACATGTCTAGACAAGCATACTCATACTCGACCGCTCCGGCGACGAGGCATATCACTGGCCACGGCACAAGCAGTGCTTTCAGCAGTTCAGCAAACCCAGATGAAGACTGGACCAAAATCTCCGACTTGGCCGAGCGGAGGAGAATCCAGAACAGAATTGCTCAACGCAACTACCGTGAGCACTTCCAATATACTTCTCTGCTGAAGCTGTAATTGACTTATTTTCAGGCAAGAAGCTAAAGAGACGTCTCGAAGACCTCGAGAGACGCGCCGGATCCTCTTCAGCCTCGCCTCCTCAGATCCACGCTGAGCTCCAGCAACAGCAACAACGAGTTGAGAAGAACGTCCAGCAACAGTACAGGAGAAGTCCAGAGATCATGCACCGCCAGCCATCTCCCAGACTTATGCACAATCAATACACTCCACCAATGGAGGACAACTTGATCTTCTCTCATGGCTTTGAGCGCGAGGGATCAAGAACACCACCTCTTTTCGCATATCACTCATACCCAGCACCAGAAGAGATTGTCTATCCTCCATACCCGCAGTCGCAGCCATACCGCCCAGTTTCTTCTTCGGATTACTCGGACTACCTCGCACCAGTTCCAGTCACTCTCCCTTCTATGATGCATTTCCACGAGGCTATCAAGCGCGAGGACGACACAATGAGCCCGTTCAATATGAGCTATCAAGGTCTCCCAGCCATTGATATCCAGGGACATCAAAACTATGAAGATTCAAACCCACATGTAAGTAGCTTCTAGACACCGCCAGCACTTGAACCAGTTCTAATAAACTATCTGCAGACACCCCCTCTTTCTCATTCCTACGAGCATTCTACGACCTGTTCTGAGTCCGGATACAACTACCCCTCAACCCCTCTCTCGATGCCTCCCTCCCCACGACTCATGTCCCAAATATGAGGGCTCGGGTATGAAAACACAAAATAATGTCATTTTCTTTGGGGGAATACCACACAGAGTTCGAAGCGCTCGACACTCATTCTAGAGGATGGGAATCATGACGAAATTGGACTGGAATTATTTGCAAGAAATGGAATTGGGAAATGGAAAGCATGGCCGTCTGGTGTTTTGGGAAGTCTTTTGTTCTTTTCTACTGCGACTACTTTCTTGTCTTTTCTTGCTCCCTCTTTGTGGTAGCTGTAAATACCCCCCCATTGAGCTTGGGTTGGACACACTCAGTTACAGATACTTGTTGGATCTCGGTGGAATGAAATGCCAAAAAAAAAATTGAATACTACTCAATCATCTCTCCTCCCCCTGAATTCCGTGCAACCGCAACCGCAATCGCATTCGTGATCGTGATCAAACTCAAACCCCCCGAAATTGTGAAACTCAAAAAAGTGTCAAAATCCCGCAAACTATCTCCAGCCTTTCCGGCACTCAACTCACTCGAGCAGCCCTGTGACCAACTGACAGCCGGGTCTCCCGTAGGTAGGAAGGTAGCATCTCGCAGCCTTGCGTTCACGACCACCAGAACTTGCGTCACCACCAAGACCCCGAACCGACGCGAATCCGCAACTCCTTATCCTCCGAGCACCGTGTAAGTTTTTCTCGTCTCGTCTCCTCTCCCCCCAACCTCAACCGCAGAGTAAGGTTAAAGCTTCCTTGCCCTGCCTCGAGCATTCGTACATTCGGGATCCGAGTGTTCCTGACCAGTAAAACGATCACGAATGGTATTTGCGTTTTCTTTGCACTTACAAAGAAGGGAACGCCTTGTACGTCACCGAAGGTGTCAGTGAACACGAATTTCGAAGACCTTCTGACTTGACTGGAATCACACGCATGCTTGCTACTGTTTCTGCATCCGAACGTTCCTGGCTCGATGCTGCGCGCGCGCCCTGGCCACAACACAACAAGGGAGGGATGTTGACAGTTTGGGGTTGTGCTGTGCTGTGGTGGTAGCGCAGCGTACTCGTAGCGTGGGTTCAGTGTGGCGGGGTTGTGAATTCCACCTGCTCCGCGCCCCTCCACCACTCACCACTGGCAGGAAGGAGCACGTACCGACGCACGCGGCGCGAAGTTCGGCGGAGGAGTACAGGGATATCCGGATATAAAGAATGGACGATAAATGCAAATGCTGGGTTTTGGGAACGCTATTTGTCGTATCTCCGATCCACATACAGGCTGGGTCTAGAGCTTTGAGGTTGGAGGGCGAGGGCCATGGAGGCATGGAGGCGAAGGAAGAGGGAGAGAGGAGTTCCGCTTCCTTGTCTCGTGTGCCTCCAGGAGCAGCATAGCCAGGCAGGCTCAGGGCACGTTTCTCGGCTTCTTGAAGGTTTTCACGTAAATTTGTCTTGACCTTTCTTGACCTTTCTTGATCACTGATGCCATCGTGCAGCGACTCTGCCTCCAATGGCATTCCTGAGAATGCCACTCGTCGCTCGATCGGTGATTGCTGTACAGACAAGTACCGATTGTTCGTAATCTGGCTAACTATATTCAGAGAAATGTCCGGGGTCAAATTGATCTTCGTGCTTTGTTTGGAATCATAGCTAAGTAGTTACCTTGGAGAAAAGAATGTTTCTCAAATAGGCATTCCGAAATAGTATTTCTCCCACCAGTCTCTTTGTAGGCAACAATATGCTAGTATTGCTAGTCTGGGCAAGCCGAACACGAATGTATGCAAATTAATGGATCGTTACTTCAAGATTTAGTAGGACACCTCTAACTAGATTCCATGTGCCAAGGGAACGAGTTGCTATCTGCACCGTGCCTACGGAGTTACTCGCCTAGCTTCCTGGCCAAGCCAGCTTCTATCGTTGATATCCTCTCCTCGTGTCTTCGTACGTAGTATTCTGCTTGACAACTAAAGCGTCAACCTTCACACTACATGTCCAGATCTCGGAGAATGGACGAGAAACTGCCTACAAAGTACCTACTTGCTGATTTTTTTACAAAATTATTCCCCGGCCTGGGGTTTGTCCAGTCCCCGGATTCGTCATTTTCAGCGTTCCCACTTCTCATTATTCCCCTTAAAGACTTACTGTTCTGAGTCATCTCATCACTTAAATGCGACTTCATTCATACAGCCAAATTCAGCAAGGAATAACCGAAACAAAATTCTGTATGCACGGCCAACTCATCCAAAATGTCTTATATCCTCATGCAAAACCTCCGTGATCCAACAATCCCAGACATCTAATCTCATCGCCGCATCTCATCTCTTTGGAATCCATTATACGAGTTACCTCCAACTCCCAAACAAAGCCGGTATCATCAGACATCGTATTATCTCCCAATAACCATCCAACTCCAATTACCATCCTCCTTCCAAACAACAATCGCCCATCACCGCCATAATGAGCATGCCAAAGATCGACAACACCATTTCCCCTTCTCGAGATCACACACGGGGTAATTCTCCCACTTTACGGCCGGTACTACGTACCATTTCACCAAGCAACTAATAATCCCAGTCGCAGGCGCTTAGATACTGGAGTACAAGTGGTTGAGATGCGAGAGGCCAGAGACGAGGTACAGCTACATCGGTGTTTGAATCGAACCAGTTACTGCAAGTAGAGATAAAGGTAGGTGGCCAGGCTTGGCTAGTAGACTAGCTACTAGGTAGATAGGAAGGTAAGTACTACGGGAGAAACCCAGTGCGGGACATCTCACCTAATATGACCTAAATAAAAGACGGGGAACGTCGTGTTCGAAATGGACAGAAACTTGGAAGTGACAATTACCTTTTAAGCGCGAGGAAGATAGACCGAGCCTTGCTTGAGCTCTGCGAATGAGGCTAGCGCAGTGATTTGATAAGGAGGACTTGAGTGAGGAGTGACTTATGTGAGGTGCGGTTATGTGCAAGGCGAGCTTGTTTTCTCGTACCTGATGTCAAATCATTACCTCCAACGTTGAATGCGAGAATATGTGCAGACGTAGGTGGCTTCAAAGTCCCTCAATGGAATATTTTCGATCCTGCAGTCTTTGCCACCTTTTGCTGCTTCGTTGCGATGCTTCGCTCGCCGCTTAATTTGATTGGGTGGTAAACCGTCCATGTTGACTCACTGGTGGCGACGGGCAAGTGCATGCTCGTGAGTAAGTTGTGGGCGCCGATGTTTGCACTCGGAGGTTGCTTTGTAAGATGAAAGACAAATTTGGGACAAGTTATGGTATTCGGGAAGTGAGTAGGTGCGGATTACAAACAGCAAGAGAACATGGAATCACCAGTCGCGGTTTGTCGAAGACGAAACGTATGACGACCCCATGTACCTGCTTCGTTGAGTATGCAGTCCGCGTATCGTTCTCTTCAACCTGTCTCATCAAAATTGAAAAGGAGATGGGTAGGTACCTCTGCCTTCAAATTTTGAGTTCTCTTATGCATGTCGCTAACGAGACACGACAGAGGGAACAAAGTCGACTGATAGAGTCAAGAAGCTATCTTCTTTTTGGTGAGAGTAAGAGGCCATACGGAGGAATAGCACGCTGCCCTTTCAGACACAGACAAAGTCGAAGTCCCAATTCCATTATACATGCATGCTAAATTATCTAGAGCTGTATGCACCACGCATGAACCAACGCCTCGCCTCATGTGCTCCGACCCTTTTGCTGTGTGCTATGATACACCTGAATACCATTCTACTCTCGCCTCATCTAACACCAAGTAAACACCGGATTTTTACTCTTTACTGTCTCCAGTCTCTCTACAATGACCTTGCGCTGATTGCCTTCCATTCCCTCCGCCGCCGCGTAACCCAGATCTCCTTCTAGATCATCATCGTACAACATCGGTCCTCTTCGGCTGCGGTTGCTGAAGGAGAATCGTCTTTCGCGTATAGCCACTGGTGATCGCGGTGGTCCATCGTAGCTCATTCGAGCTCGGGAATGGTTGTATGTTGGACGCTCGGAGAATTTGACTTGACTGTTCTTGCGGCTGTCTGTTTGAAAGGCCGAGTCTGTTGCAGGCGGAGATGAGATTTCCTGGCTTGCTCTTGGGCTGGACAGACTGAATCGATTAGGATTCGGTAGCTCTGTTGATGGACTTGCAAGACCGAGTCCAAGTAGGTCGGCCGGCTGTGGTGCTGAGGAGTTGGCTGCGCTGATGTCCATTTCCTCGGTCTCGTGAAGATCCTTGTTGAGACCCATATCATGTCGTCTCCGCATTTCTGCGGATGGGACACGCATGGGTACTGCAACTGGGATGTCTACAAGGTCATCCCAGACGCAGACTCGAGCTCTCCTGGTCAACTCAAGTGGCCCGTGATCAGCCAGCTTGAGCGTCTCGACAACATTCCATGCTTGACCTTTCATGACTGCAATCTGTCTCGCGAACATCCTCTCCTGAAAGTCGGCATCCTGGCTAAAGACCTTTCTTAGCTCTAATTGAGTCTCGCTCCACCACTGCTTGGAAGTCAAAAGCGGTAGGAAATGATCCCTTGTTTTCTGAGAGAACGGTTGGCCGATAAGTGATACTGGCAAGAAGAGCCAACCAAACGGAAAACTTCTCCAGGCATCAGGATGCTTCCACGGCCAGGAAAGACTGTTATCAATGGCACCAATTGACATCGTAGGGCCACCAACTCTTGAAGGAGTCGCAGATCTGCTAGTAGCTTCCATCGGTTGCTGGACTCGGTACGGATGTGCCTCCAAATTATCGGTAGAAACCAATCGTGGAGAGCGCTCCTCTTCACGAGGATTCATCTGAACAGGTTCCGAAACAATAGAGACATCCTGACTCTCCCAATCCACCTTAATCATCCAATTGTCTAAACCCCTATCCGTATTCCGCATGATGTAGTCCAAAATGACCAACTTCTCAAGCTCTTCCCGGAAGGACTGTTGAAGTGTGTCTGTCCAAACGAAACGTCTATTTTGGCCCTCCAGTGGGGGCGAAGGGTTATTCTCTGCCTCGTCGTCTTCGTCGTCTGATCTAGACCCATTGGGTCTGCAAGTCTCTCTCCATGGTTTTGTCTTCTTCCTTGGTGCATCTGTAGGTCTGTAGCCTCCACTTAGATGATCCGGCCAGGGATTCTCTCGTAAAAATATATTCGCATCCTTAAATCCTTTCAAAAAAACCTGAAAGCTGCCGACCTTAGGCGGAAAAGCTTTCTTCTTTCTATAGAAGTTTCTCCGAGCCCAGAAGTCGTAATGGAAGGATTTCGAAGATAGGTGCACGATATCGGTGTATGGGACCAGATTCGTCCGCAATCGGCAGTCCAACGTATATGCAGCAGCTTCGGAGACGTAGCTGAGATTGGGAATGAGGCATGCTCTTCCAAAGAAGCATGGGAACAGATTCCTATGGATCCATTTGTTCCACTTGGGATTGCCTGCTGCGTATGGTTCCTCGTCTTTGGGCTTGAAAACACCGACAACCTTCCCATCACTGTTCCGCGCGAAGTAACTCCCAGAGCTACCTTGTGTGATCATCTTGGGATGCATACCCTGCTCAATGGCAATTCGTACACTCTCCACGACCTCCTCAAACTCCGCTTTCGACATCCGTCCATTATCAACATCCGAAGCCAGCGTTTCGGCCGTCGCGGGCCGTATACCATCCGGAGCCTGGAAAACAGAGTGGTGTATCTCCAGCTTCTCTTCCTCCTCCGTCTTGCCCTTGACCTTGTTGATCTTGAACTTCGAAGCTATTTCGTCTGCCCATCGTTCCAGCCTCGCATTGATAGCCTTGATATCCACGCCCGAGGAATTGCTTCGCATGCGTCGCCGATGTCGAGGTCTTCGTGAGTTTGTCGGCGAGTTCGCTCCATCTGTATACATGCCCCCATGGGCGCGGGGTTGTGTGATGGATGCAAAGCGTGGTGCGCCTGCTGGTTGGAGGGAGGCATAGCTATTTGCCAGATCATCGTTCTCTGAATCTGAGTCTTCGGCCTGGGCTATGCGGGCATAACCCGTTGTTGCGGGTCGATCCCTAGGCATGTTGGATCATCTACCTTTTGATTGACATGGTATTGAGGGAAATGCGTGTTGGTTATGATGGTCACCTCATGTGGGCAGGTTTTAGGGATATACGGTTGTCGCGTCACAGGTCGGGCCGGACCCCTGCAGTTCATCCTGACTGGACCAAGTTCAAAGCTAAGTCAGCCCGCTCTAGATTCACGGCTCTTACAATTAATATACTGTACGTGTCTATGAACTAGTTCAATAGAGAAGATTAGTAAACCAACTGCGGCAGACAAAACAGGTGCCTCATGACATTTGCAGTGTTCTATTTAGGAATGTAGCTGCTGCCCTTCCGAGGGTCTACTTGACGCTGTTAGATCCAAGGAGGTGCATTGCAATAAAGAAAAAAATCATGGAAATCAATATATATCATTGGTAGCTATGTTAACGGTACTACTCGTCGAGGTCAGAGAATCTCCAAGGGTATGTGCGAGACTTCAGCTTTGCGATTCTTCAAGCTTGTTGACTGGCGTATCTTCGAAAACTCACTTGTAGGATGAAGCCTTTCATTGAGATATCCTCTTCAGTATTGAGAAATCCATACAATAAACATAACATGCTTCGGACCAACAGACTCTGGTGGTATTCGAGTGTCTGATGCTGTTTGTCAGACACCTCTGACAACGGTCGCTTTCTGCGACGATCTTCGTAGGTTAGGCAGCCCTTTTTGAACAAATCCCAGACGAAAGTACAACTCTTCCAAAATACAAGAATGCTCAATGGGTATAAATCTCCGATCAAACCAGTATTAGTGCCTTATCCATCCGCCTACCAGTTCCATAGACGCCCTACCTATACACGGTATCAATCAAAATGCAACGCCAACACTATTTCTTCCTGGAACGTGGCCAGGCATGGCCTCCATCCTCCAGCTATCATCATGTCCCATAGTCTTCTCTCCGAAGGTCCTCACTCTTGTAAGCTCAATACTCTTTTCGTTCCTGTCAGAATCCATCGACAATTCTCGAATCGTAAATTCTTGCTGCTTGCGATGATCACTACCTGGGGTTGAATCCGGTGACCACGTGGGAATTGTTGGCTCTTCTAGCTCACTCTCAAAAGTACTGACCGTACTTAGGGAGCTGGAGCGTGTATGTTGTGTACTGGGTCTGAGATCCACACATGAATAGAAGCCTTCTCGGCTTGTTACTGGTTTGGGAGTGTTGGTTACTGAATCGAGAGAAATGTTTCGTGAGTGCTCTCCGGAGGCTGGGAAGAGCCATTTCGAGACGCGGGAGAAGGACTTCTTCTTTCTGAGAGGTGGGTGAGGTGCTTGGAGGACGAGTGGGAGTGGAGGTGGTGGAGGTAAGGAACGATCTGGCCGTGAAGAGGCTGATGCTGGTGAGGGAGTTGTAAAGGTAGCTGAAGCTTCTGTGAAAGGTACCAGGCGAGAAGGGATGTGGACTGTTTTTGAAGGGGCAGTCATGGGACGTTGGCCAAGAGGAGAGGAGACCCGTTCTGCAAACGATGGGGCTGTCGGCGGCGTGACTAGCGTTGGGTTGAATGGTGCCAACAGGGTCGGAGCTGGCATTGGTTCTATCATAGCAAGTCAGTATATGAGCATCGAAGGAATAGAGATCGATTATTACCTTGTGCATCAGAGTAGATGCTGTCCGGTCTACTTGTCCGGCGACTGGTGGGTCGGCTATTGAAGTAGATGCTCTTTCGCTCTTCGATTATTTCTTCGATATCTTTCAAGCGTTGTTCGAGTTCGAACTTCTCATGTAGAGCTGATTTTACTCGCTCATATGCAGGTGGCTCTGTTTTTGCTCGAAGACGTGCTGGCGGTGGCGATTGCGGAAGCTGAGTCTGCATCGCAGATAACAATTCCTGAGCACTTAAAGATCCTGGACGGCCTTTGAACTGCGCAGACCATTCTGACGACGTGCCAGACCCAGATCGAACAGGTTTCCGAGGGATCCGGAAAGACATTGCGCTTTCACTTCTTGCATGAACGAGAGCAGCAGGTGGAAATGGCAACTCTTTCGAATACCGGGATGGAAACGAGAGATCATCGATGGTACCGAAGTGTGGTAGGATTGGAGAAAGCTGGTTCTCTGGCATGTAAATACTAAGCTCCAAAGGTCGGAATCTTTCCTGTCCAGGAGCTCTCCTCGTGGTAGCATTCTCCAGATGCTGGAAATTCGACGGGTGTCCAATTCGCGGCCGGCGCGGTCCATTATAAGCGTTTAATTTCCTTCTCACAGAGAAGCTTCCACGACTAGATGCGCGGGATGCGAAGCTCTTCGTCCGGGTTGCCCATTCTCTTCCTCTGGTCGATGGTCTCTCTTGAGGCTCTGGAATCGGCGGAGGAATTAAGCGTGGCTGATGATGCTCGATTCTCATCGGCTTCTCAACAGCTGAGGATATCAGAAACACAGCAATACAATGAGTTTTCCAGATTCTACTCACCACGTCTAGGCGCTTCTTCCCTCAGAGGCGAGCAGCAATTAACTGAAGCCGATAGCCAGCTACTGTAGGCATCATCAAGATACCCCGTGAAAAGTTTCATGGCCACGACTTCATTCCGAACATGCACACCAGAAAGCGTCAAAAGGGATAGAGAAAGGATGAAGAAACTCCAGGAACAAACTTCTTCATTGGAGAAAAGCGGAGGGTAAGATTGGGGAAAGAGAGGTACAAGTGGAAGCTGTCATTCGTTCACGCAATGTCATGAGGTGTCTGGAAGACATGCGAGAGCTGCACATCTTCGACGCGCGCACACCATGTGCAAAATAATTGTACCAATCGGTATAATGCTGGTGTCTCTTGACAGCGGGTATGCAATGCAGTGAGAGGCCGATGAGTGAGGATAGAGATGCTTGGCATATCCTAATCCTTCATGAGAAGCCTTTCGGGCAACATGATTCGATGTCCATGGCCGCTAGAGAGGAGGGCGCTTATGGTGTGGCCCGAACCAGAAGCATCTGTGGCTGGATGCTTTTTATGGCCGCACCTAATGTCACGTCTTGCCGCCCAATGATGTTGCATACTATTGAATTTGAGCGCCGCACCTGAAGCGTAGTTCAAAAGGTCGAGATGATCGCTTCTTTGGGGCGCGATGTGGTTCGTGATGTTATAACCTTCCAGAGCCCTGAAAAAGTCCGACCGCAAACGCTTCTCTTCGCCACCTAGCCCACACGTGACCCATGTATGAAAGTTGCCGAGGCTTCGTTCATTCCTCGAGACCAAATGGTGGTTGAGGCTGCGGATCTGAGTGATCCTGATATCCTTCGTTTCCACGCTTGTAGAATCACTCGTGCTCATTGAATTCCGGGGTCTAGACGAGCGCTTGTAACTCCCCAAGAGCTCACCACGCTCAGGTTAGAGAGATCTGGGAACTGGAATTGAAGAACAATTACTTGGAGATCTTCTAAGAACCTCACTCTGATTTTCCCAATATGAAGCAACAGAAAGCTCGAAGTAAGTCATCATGAGCAAAAGAGTGTTTTATGCGGCGTGCACCACGTCTCTGGGATAGCGCAAGGCTGCTAAGGTCTCCAAAGAAGTCCAGAATCACTCAAGAACAGCAAGGACAGAACTCGCTGAGAAACAATGGTTCCCAACACTTTTCGAGAGGAGAAACAGATTACGGCGAATAGCGAGCTGTATGCAAGTACAACTTAGGTTTCTCGGCTCAGAGGTAATCGCCCTAACGTTTCCGCTGCAATTAACCAAGGTGAAGAAATTTGAGAGCCAGATCATCTTCAGAGATACGCGGCAACATGGCGAAGTAAACAATGCAGTGGTATGTGGCAAGAAACGTGACCAATCTTCATTTGTTGATTCGTTGACCAAGCAGTTCCAGAATTAGAAGGCTTGCCACTAAAGTATTCTAAAGATGGGCTGAGCAGCCAACAAGAGCTCCCAAGAAATGCTAACCGACCAGTACTACCACTACTGTAACCACTAGGGCATTCAGAATTGAAAGAAGACGGATGTACGGAACAATCCTGGCTTTATTTGATATTGATTTCAATGGCAAGCGACGACGTCACATAAGATATTCTACATACCATGCAATCCATTGGACGGGTTAGAAAAGTTGAGATTGCGGGTGTGGGGACCCAGATCCTCGGGTCAAGGCAGACAACCACCTCGCTAAGCTTAAAGTGAGATAGAGGAAAGCTTGTTTATTTTCCCCTGATCCGAAATTCCGTTACGCGAAAGACTTTCCCATACTTCCAACGTCGTATCGAGCCCAGTGAGTTTACTAGCCTACCACAGTGCCACGCCGCCCCATAAAATGCGCAGACTGGATCTTTTCGTTCTGTGCCTGCTGCACTATTCAGCTCTTGGCTAATCTTAACAGAGCGCCGCTTTCAGTGTCCAAGGGATCCTCTCGGTGTCTGGCGTCCTCACATGGGCGAGTGAGCCAACTCGCTGCATGCAAGGCTGGCAAAGCGGCACTGCTCAATGTCTAGGGTATAGTTAAATCTGATGGCTTAGATCTTGGAATTCCCCTGGCTCGTGGGGCAGAGTTCAGTGGAAAACTACATCATAGGTTTTGCCATCTCCCTTCACCAGCCCTTCCATTGTTGCTTCTGTGCCTGGTGGACATGATTATTGTGTTGGTCAGATCCTTCACTCAGCCTCTCCTTCAAGAACACGCGTCTGTCCGCGACGGCCCATTATCCTTCTTTTGCATTTCATGCTTCCTATTTTTGACGACAAGAGGCGAGGACTTTCGCACTCAGGGCTTCACTGCTTTCCTAGTGCCCGAAGATCCATTTGACAGTCGAAATATCAACTCACTTGACAAGCACCTCTAATGGAACATATCTGTCCGGCTGTTCGGAGGAGTATAGAGTGTCCACGCCACTGCCAGCTCACATAAAGGCCATCTCAGTCCTGAGCATAATTTGAACTTCCCATCCTGATCACCTATGAGCTGGATGTATACACTCGCTTTTTATGCTCTGGTAGCTGTGGCTCTTGTAGAGGCACAGTCGCAAGATCTTTCAAAATATGTCCTCCCATCGGTATGGCCCCTCTCCGATGAATACTAAACGAGGTTCTGACTTTCCAGACCGGTTCCATCAATGGCGGCAATACATTCGATGGTGTCGCCTTACCTTTTGGCATGGTGAAGCTAGGTGCCGACGTATTCTCGGGCATTGACAACTATTCTGGAAACTCGCCCAGCGGAAACTTCACAGGGTTCTCCATGATGCACGAGAGCGGAACTGGCGGCGCTCCAAAGTATGGAGTTGTCTCACAATTGCCCGTTTTGGGAGACATTCTCAACCCACTGGCAAACTTACATGCTACTAGGTCAGCTCCCGACGTCACATCGCTGGGATACTTCCAGGCTTCATTGGGGTCCAACATCACGGTGGAGCTCAGCGCCACGAGCCGAGCTGGCATTTATCAGTACACGTTTCCTTCTGAAAGCAAGCCGAACGTTGTTGTGGATGTATCACATGTCCTCCCATCTTTCAGAGGTCAAGGTCTGTCACAAACCTATCGTGGAGGCAATATGACTATTCTGGACGATCACTACGAAGGTTATGGCGTTTATGATAATGGGTGGAATAGAGCCCCGGACTGGAAGATACATTTCTGCGGATACTTCGATCAGCCAACGACGCCAAGAACGTTCGTCGCACAAGCTGGAGACGAAACAAGCATTGCTGATTATAGCAACAATCCGCAAGCGATTTCAACAACTCGCGTAGGTTCAGTGTTCACCTTCAACACGACGACTGTTACGTCCAGAGTCGGTATCTCTTTCATGTCTAGCGCGCAGGCTTGCGACAATGTCAACACCCAGATACCTGAAGGGACAAGGCTCGAATCTGTGATAGCAAATGCACGGGATGTATGGAATCGGGATGTGCTCTCGAAAATCACCACATCAGAGAGTAAAGAGGGGAACTTGCAGCTGCTTTACAGTTCGATGTACCATATGCATATGATTCCCTCCAATAGGACGGGCGAGAACCCTTTGTGGTCTTCAGACGAGCCCTACTACGACGATACATTTACACTTTGTAAGTACTTGAAAGACTTAAACTTGGCTTCAACGACTGTAATAACATATCTCATGGATTTCACACCTCGCTTGGGACATCGACTGGATGGCAACTGCTAATCACCTTGTTCATAGGGGATCTCTTCAGATGCACGACTTCCCTATGGCACGTGCTGCAACCTGATTTTCTAGAAGAGTATCTGAGGTCTTTCATAGACATCTTCCGCTTCGACGGCTACACTGGCGGCGCTAGATCATCGAATTACAATGGTGCCGTCCAGGGCGGAACTAGCGTGGATAACATTCTTGCAGATGCCTACGTCAAGGGCATGCAAGGTGCCATAAACTGGACTACGGCCTACGAAGCCATGGTCCAGAACGCTGAGGTCGTTCCTCCACTCAACAATGACCCACGAGACATGTCTGGTTCAACTAAAGAAGGCCGAGGAGCTCTACCTGACTGGCTTGAGTATGGTTTCATCACTACCAAATATGGCCGCTCTGTAAGTCGAGCAGTGGAGTATGCAGTAAATGATTTCTCGTTAGCCCAAGTCGCAGCAGGTCTCGGAAATCAGGATGACCTGAATAAGTACTTAGCGCGAAGTCGAAATTGGCAGAACCATTGGAACTCGAACGCCACTTCCCTCAATTTCACCGGATTTCTGGTTCCACGCACGGTGAATAGCTTTATCGAGCAGGATCCGCTGAGTTGCGGAGGCTGCTACTGGGCGGATGCATACTATCAGGCTCTGCCCTGGGAATACAGCCTCAACGCTCACCACGATATCAGTAGTATCATCGCTCTCTGCGGCGGGCCAGAATTATTTCTAGCGCGCTTGGAAATGATCTTCAAGCCTGGCATCAACACGTCTGGGCGCTCGGTGGGGTTCAACAACACGATTTTCAACCCTGGCAATGAACCGAGTTTCGCCACGCCATACCTGTTCAATTATGTCGGCCGACAGGACTTGAGTGTCAAACATAGCCGATTTGTCGCGAAGAATTACTACTCGCCTACACCGGGTGGTCTTCCTGGGAACAGCGACGCAGGAGCTATGGAGTCTTGGCTGGTATGGAATATGCTGGGCCTTTATCCCATGGTCGGACAGACAACTTTCCTGATTGCATCTCCGTGGTTTGCAAATACAACCATCTCACTTGGATCAGGCAAAGCCTTGACTGTAACGACAGTTAATGGCTCGGATACTTCCTTCTATGTCCAGTCGCTTCGCGTCAATGGCGATGAATCGACGAAATCCTGGGTCACTTGGGACGATGTTTTCGCCAACGGTGGTAGGATGGACTATGTACTCGGTCCTGAACCAAGGAACTGGACTACTGGACCTCCTCCACCCAGCCCTGCAAGCGAGCTCGGGAAGGCGAAAATCCCGACTTCGATTCCAACAAGACCACTAGTACCGCCTGAGGATATATCTGAAACAGCTGAGGAGGATGACTCGGATGGAAATTCTACGAAGTGGAGGAATGTAGGTTTGGGAGTCATGGGTGCTGTTTTGTTCCTGCTGGGTGTTGCTGCAGTTGTGTTTTGGTGGCTGAGGAAGAGGAAGCGGAGGGTTACAGCTGTTGAGTTGCCGAAAGAAAGCGAGTCTGATGGGTCTAGGGTGACCGTCGACTCTTGAGATGTAATACAGTCAGGGGATGGGATTTTGATCAATGACATACGAAGATCACGAATTCAGTTATAGCGATACCATAGTTTTGCCAAATGAGATTAGACTTTCAGTTGCTGTCTTCTGTTGGTAGACTAGGTACTCATACTTCTATCGCAAGCCAGTCTCACTGTGTAGCAGACTATTATCTATGTTTCAACGTATATTTCCTCTCAACTTCTATTTCTAGCAAATCGATTGTGTCCCTGGTGGATAATATGGATTGTTTACATTCAGGAACCGAAATCGCTTAGATTTTCGTACTGATTCCGGACAAATGTAATTTGAAGTGAATTAAAATATTATCCTCGATAGGAAAATATTGATTGGCCGAATAGCCCTTTCGTAGTGATTCCGTGTATTCAAATTATTTACAGCCTTGACGCTACTGTAAAATTCATAGTCATTTCACTTTCCCACAACCCCTGTTCGATTAGCGCAGACGCACGGACAGGCATGTCACCCAAACTTCGATTCTCGCGCTTTTGCTGGACAGCAAATCGACAAACACAAACGCAAGACAGCAAACAGCAATGAGTATTTGATTTTGAGCAACGCAAACTTTTGAGCGACCTCGCACTGCAGATACTGCGATTGATACGATGTTATTCTCAGAAGAAGATGCGCCGCTGCTCAAGAAGTGGATCATAAAGCGCCTGGAAAACACGTTTGTCCTGCCAGCATCTCCCAGAGATATACTATAAGCTAATCAATCTGAATTCACAGGTCAGATGCCGACGCCGATGTCCTTGCAGATTATGTTCTTGCGCTCTTACGACATGATGGCGACATACAAGCTGTGCGACAGCTCTGCGAGGCTGAGATTCCCGACTTCCTGAAGGAGGATTCGACAATCTTCGTACGAGACGTCTTCGATGCAATTCAGTACAAATCATACCTTCCAGGAGCTCCTCCACTACGCAGACCTTCTCTACCCCTTGCGCCACCAACCGGTCCAGCTGCGCCCTCCGCGCCCTCGTATGGAAATCTTGGAATGGGTGTTCCAACCGGTCCCCAGAACGGCTCGAGAAAGCGGTCATACAACGAGAGAGGCGATGGGGATTCGCAAGATAGGGGAAAGATGATGGGAGATCCGAGTGGCAGAGCCTTCAAGCAACCAAGACGTGGAGGAGCTTCTGGTAGAGGCGGATTCGATCCCTTCTACCAAGGAGGTAATCGAGGAGGAGGATTCTCAGGCGGCCGCCCACCACCGATGAACATTCAGGGCATGCCTCCACAAGGATTTCCTGCGGTACCCGGCATGCCCAGCCCACCACCAGGAATGCCTCCTATGGACCCGAACAACCCTATGGCAGCAATTCTGGCCATGCAAGCAATGGGCTTCCCAATCCCTGGCATGCCTGCTTTCCCAGGATCTACCTCGCCTCCCCCACAGCAGAAACAGCGATGTCGAGACTACGATCAGAAGGGTTTCTGTGCCAGGGGCAATACTTGCCAGTACGAACATGGCGAGCATTCGATATGGGTCCCACCTACGAGTAGAGCCGACGAGTACGACCCATTGAACTCGAATATCATGGCTGGTGTTGAGACTACAAATCCTGGCGCGCCTAGCTTCAATCAGTATCGGGGCGGCGATAGAGGCAGAGGCCGGGGCGGGTTCAGAGGCGATAGGCAACAGCCTGGAAATCGCGGAGGACGAAACGGGCGGTCGGAATTTTCCTCTGATCGACCAAATTACGACAAGAGCAATACCACGATTGTGGTGGAGAACATACCTGAAGAGAGGTTCTCAGAAGATGAGGTTCGAGGCTTCTTCTCCGACTTTGGTAACATCGTGGATGTATCGATGCGACCGTACAAGAGATTAGCTATTGTCAAATATGACGACTGGAATAGTGCCAATACGGCATACAAATCTCCGGCAGTCATTTTTGACAATAGATTCGTCAAAGTCTACTGGTACACCAGTGACGACTCTTTACCGAAACCACCTCCTGCTTCCAAGTCCAACGGATCCAAGAAAGAAAGCGTAGATCCAAGTGCGCCTGTGCCCGCAAGAGCCACATCTGAACCTCAGATTGACATCGAAGAATTCACTCGCAAGCAGCAAGAGGCTCAGAAAGTGCATGAGGAGAAGATGAAGAAGAAGCAGGAAATGGAAGCAGCAAAAAAGGAGCTCGAGAAGCGCCAGGAAGAGCTGATGAAGAATCAGGCAGAGGAGAAGCGAAAGCTCATGGAGAGGATAGCTGCCAAGAGTGTCAAATCTGGTTCAACAAATGGATCCGCGAATGGTACTCCTGCACCAGAGAGCAAACCCACGTCTCAGACGGAGGCTCTGAAGGCGCAACTAGCAGCATTGGAGGCTGAAGCCCAATCTCTTGGCATTGATACATCGCAAGCAGATGGCAATTCGTGGGGCGGTCGTGGAAGAGGTCGAGGACGCGGTGGCTACAGGGGTAGAGGAGAGTACGTACCGCGTGGCTACCGTGGAGGGTATAGAGGACGTGGTGCACCTACCCATTTCGCAGCAGCAGGTCGTTCATTCAACCTCGACAATCGTCCCAAGACTGTCAGCCTGACTGGTGTGGACTTCACGGATAGTGCAAAGGACGAGACTCTTCGGGAATATCTTATGGTGTGTCAATTTATCTTTGATATACTGGGCATTGCTAACATGTTACAGCACATCGGTGAATTCACAAGTTTGGAAGCCACCTCAAATCGCGCCCAGATCGCCTTCAAAGACCGAAAGACAGCCGAGAATTTCTTGGCTAGTGTTTCCAGAGATGGCGGCGAAATCCCCTCCGCTGGCAAGGTGGAGCTTGGCTGGGTCAAGACTCCCCTGTTACCAGTCACTACACCTGTATCCAAACCAGTCCAACCCAAAATGGACGAGGATATGAACATGGACGAGGGCGACGCGATGGCGACGGGCAGTCCAGCACAGGGTGCTGCAGCTGCTGAAGGTAGTCATGAGCAACAAGAGAACTTGGATTATGACGTTGCCGACGACGATTGGGGTGCTCAGTAAGCATGTGCTTTGGATAAGGAACCTAGATGCAGTCATTCATGCACAAAGGGTGCAATTACGACAAGGATTGAAGAACTGTACACGATAATGTATCATAAACTTGTGACGTTACCGAGAAAGCAAAAGTCTTTGTGAGCGGGCATTTAGTCTATGTGGGGATGAGTAGTGTGAATTCACGTGTTGTAAATCAGTAAGTTTTCCTTTCTAAGGCTGGCTGTCGAGGTTTGCAAGGGACAAATCTTGGTGATATCGACTTCTTTCTTGGTTGGAAACCCATGGACGCGGGTATGTCGATGGCCTTCATGCATGGACAAAATCTGATCGCAAATAGATCAGCGGAGCCCCTTCCCTTGCTGCGTGGAACAAGCGAGTTGCTTAGCCTGCAGACAACCTAGATTGATCGACGATATAGGAAGACTCTGATCGTCATGGTCGTGGCTCTTTCCTCCCTTCGCGTCCCCGTCCCAATGTACAGGATATGTCTACTATTCGTGCTGCGCCTTCCATTTCTCTCTTAGCAGCAAACATCATTGCATCTAATACAGAGCAGTTCTTCATACTCAGCATCTTCGACGATTGCAACTCTTATAGTCTAAGGTTGCATACTTCAACTATCCAATCAAGCACTTCAATATCAATCAAAATGAGTCAACCGCCACAGACCTCGTTTCCGAATAGCCAATCCACGCACCCACACCAACGCGCTCGGGTGAATCAACAGCCAACGTTAGCGCTACCCAGAGGATATTAGCCGCTTCCGACATCTTGCAAGTTCTGCTTCGAGCGCAAAGTCATCTGCTCGCCTAATCAACAACATGGACGATGCCAAAACTGTGTGAATTTCGATCGGCAATGCACCTACTATCGAACAAGGAATACAGATCGCAATGCAATCAGACGCTCAGACATAACGAACAGTGTCCCAAATACCGGTCTACAATTTCGGATTTATGAAATGTGGGAATGGGTAATCGTGGCGTATAAGGAGACAATTCAATGGATGGTGGAAATTTACTTCCCGAGGTGGTGTATCCAAAGTGAGTGGACGTTTGTCTCCATGTCGAAATCAGAGAATTGACCGTGACAGCTTCCAGTATTCCACCGCCCAAGCATGATTCAAAGAGTGATGAATGGAGATTATATGACCGATCCGTCCTTCTTCGCATGCACCATGACATTATGCGCTTTAGCTTCTGCCCGCGCCGCAGATGGTGCTTTGTTTCCAGGCCGCTGGAATTCGCAAATGCTTCGGATGCCGCCGGCGAATTTTTTCCTTGGCGCGGCGAAGTCAGTCATGGCACGAGAGCTGTGCAGTCTGAAAGGTCTCAACTGGTTGCGGACTTGTGGCTTAATAGCTTTATACGGAGTTCAAATCAACAATGTTACCATCATCAACGGGTACTTAGGCATGTATTACAGCCTAGTTTCGATAGATAACCTACACCATGAAGAAAATTGGCCGAAAGACATGGGAATTCTTGACAGAGAATTGATGAGACGTCTCCCTCCATTGTCGGGGGAGGTATCATTCGACTCCAAGAATCACAGTGTTCCGTATCATTTCCACGCGAAAAGGACGAAGATGAATTATCCGACACGGACGCTGCCCCAATTTCTTCCATGCAGCATCACACCAACTCGCCATACTGGATCCATGGCTGGAACGTCACGACCCGTCTCTATATCATTTTAGAGCATGCCGTGGGCGAATACCGCCGCCGAGCTTCTAAATACAGACCATCTTCTGCACCACAATCGTCCAACGAAGACATCAACCGTGGGGTAGAAGCAGTGAAGAAACTTCGAAAATTGTATGATGAATTGTCGCCGCAGTTTAAAGCGCCCCAGCCTATATCGCCCGACGTCCGAGGATGCCAGGATTACAGAATGGGCTTGCAAGCAGCCACTATTGCAGTCGCTATGCAGCTCACGCTCCTGATAATCTTCACCTGTCAAGGTTTCTTGCCTGTGCAGACGTGTTCTGTTGCGGATGTTCTGCAAGAAATACTCAATCAAATCCCCCCACACTTCCTCCATGCCAGTTCATGTCCTTTGATTCATCAGATTGCTGGTCTAGGATACTTTCTCGCCTTAGAAGTCAAATGCCGTCCTCCCGACAAGCCTTCTTATACCCAAGTCTGTGATGTATTGTAAGTACCGGGTCACTCTGTCAGTCTATTTCTCTTTCCAACCGAACATAGGATTAGGATGAAAGGGTTTCTGTCTGGGTTTAAAGGCAGCATATCGAAGTCTGTCGGGGCAATCAGTCGCCTTACCGAACATAAATGACCTCGACCAGTTCATGAATTAGCAGACCACACATGAGCCTCTAAGTAATGCACCTGCATCTATTTCGTCTGTCCCCGCTCCACCTGCACCCTTCAACGGTCAAAAGATCAATCCTAGCGTTAGGGTACCACATGGGGGTACGATGAACCCTGTAATATCAGGAATGCCGCATGACAACGTCCCAACTGAAATGAACCCCTATGGTACTCCATCTAGAGCGAATGTCTTCGGTACAGGAATCCACGAAGGGCATTTTCAGCGTCCAGCAGTCATGCAGAACTTCCCGCAGCAAGGAGGTGCTTCACAGAGGTTCATCGGTAACGGGGCAGGTGGTGGACCTGGACTACTCGAAAGCGGCAATGGCCAAGAGTTTCAAGCTACCTTATGGGTAGCGACTGTATTGAAGCCTCGGCCTGTGAATACTAGCAGCCTACTGGAACCAAGAAAGATGACTATCAATCGGCAGGATTTGGTAGTCGTCGTATTATGGCTGTGTGAATTATTGCTACTGTGGAACTATTGATGGCTGTACACTTATTCTGGAGGTCTACGATCACTTAGAGCAATCAGGCATAGCCATATGCGAGTTCGCTTTAGATCTCGCATCATATCCTCGATTCCATCAAATCTTCGAGTCAAAGCCCCAAAGACAGAAGCGCCCATCAGCGATACGCTGTGCCCACTTCCATCCTCGTTCTCGTCCTCACCATCATCCCACTGGGGACACTGAACCTCTACTTCATAAAACACCCCCATTAATTTCTTCTGCTCCTCTGCACTCTCTTGGCCCATCGCATTAGTAAAGGTCCCAAGTGGCCTCTCAGACTCTCCTCCATCATCCAAAAGTCCTGCAAAGCAGCACCTATGCCTTCATCTTCCAGCTCACTCAGAAGGTTCTCAACGCCAAGCTCCCACTCCTCATGATGAATGCCACTAATTTCTTCTTCTGGATAGTCTCCCATAGCGCTTGACCCAATCGTCAGCCATAACAGGCGAAGTTGTTTTTGCATGCCAATTCAGATATAGTGCTTCGCAGCTCCTGGTGGCGCAAATATTTGGCTTCTGAGTTTGCCATTTCCTGATGTCATATCTCGGATGCATGCGATACCAACGAGTCCGAAATGAAGCTTCGCGCTCTGTTTGCCCCACATATTGTAACTGGTCCACGATGACTTGCGACATTCCGTGATCAAGATCTCTTTAAAGAGGGAAATGGATCCATTTGCGATTCTTGGGCTTCCGGAAATTGAGCCACAAGACGTACGTCCTCGGTGATGATGATTCGTTGGACAGCTTGGGCGAATGGGCCTAACAATTTCTGGACGCTGCTTGCTTGGCTTGTATTGCATTCTTCGCATTTGTGTTCGAGTGATTGAATGCAGCTGTACTCGAACATGATGTAGTGAACGGTAGACGGGTGTAAATCCTCTGGCACAGAACAGTCGACATTTCTAGGCTAAAGAATTTGCAACGGGGTCAACTTCACGCTGGAGAAGTTTTACCCAACAGCTGATCTCGTGATTCCCGGCGCACAGACAGCAAAGCTGGAGTTCCGTAGCTGACGACACGCTCGGCATCGTGGACCTGGTAGACACATAAATCATCACGAACAACCTGAGCTCGGGCAACGCAACCATCATACTGCAAATCTGATCTCGGCTAGGAGCTGGCTGAAACAGTTGAGTTTCCTAGAGCCCTCCGGGTATCTGTATTTGGGGTCCTTGATTATTGGGAATGAGCATTTCGAAGAGCTCAAGGCGGGTTTGAGGCTTGGGATGAACCTTGGTGACATTGAGATACCAGGCAAGACTTTCTGAGGTAGAAATTCGATGGATTTGAGATGTAGAGTTGGTGGAAGAGGGAAGAGAAGTGATAAGGTCGTGTAAGCGCTTACTGTCTTCTCTAAATCGTGACGAGATGCACCGTGGTAGCGTAATTTGTTGGTTTTTATCCCTGTCAGATATTCCTAAAAAGTAATGTCAAAGGGCTGCACCAGATCCGGTATGAAGCAGCATTGATCGTTCTTGGGAGGCTCAGTGTAACTGCAAAACTCGTTTTCAGAAGGCATGGGCTTAGGTTCAAGAGGCAGATCTCGTATCTACGTAAAGAAAATTTTGTTAGCAGGCGCATTGTGATTGTTTACACGGCCTCTCGCCTATTGTTCCCCCCCTCCAAAGTATCCCAGATCTGACACAAGACGTATTGTCACTTATTTTCATCTCCAGCTGTACTATACAGCCATTCAAACGATTCAGAACTTCTATTAAGGGGCTTACACCTATTATTACTATCGAAGCAAAGGTTAGGCTTTGGAGGGGCTTGCAAGCAGAACAAACCCACCTGGCGCGGTGTTTAGTCCCCAACAAAGTCTGAACATGAAGACGTTACTCTGGTAATTGGAAGGTAATCATGTCTGCTGACATGATCGGTTGTCTTTGACAATCTGGTCTACACATTGTTATCCCTGCCTGCGAATGGGCTACTGTCCCAACGAGCCCCAGTTCAATGACCTGAAAAGCCATGGAAGGTGCGTAGCGGCTGTGCCCGTTGGCATGGGCCTAAGGCTTTGTAAAAGGACCGCAGATACTGCTCCCTGCCTCTATTGATTCCGTCCTTGCTCACACGAAAGAACTCCTTCAGATGGTAGATTTGCATATCGTCCGTCATTCGGCAAAAATCTTGTAAGCAGGCACCAATTTCTTCATCTGACAATTCCGAGAGCACGTTGGCAACTACAGACTCCCAAGCCTCAAAAGACGCCACCTCATCGAAGTCCCCTACGACTAAATCGGATCTGGTATTCGTGTTCCAGTCATAAGGCTCGAATCCTCCGCCGCCCTCAGCCCAATTCATATATCTGAGCCTATACCATTCGAACTTAGTATGGATGAGAGAAGGAGATATAAACAGCTATTTAGGAAAGGTGACTCACTCGCAGTCTCAAATTGCAAAGATTTGTGGTGGCTTAACGTCTTCCATTTCGACTGGGTGGCGCTTACGAGCATCGTATAAAAACTTGGTAACGATATCTTCTTCAACTGGGCGGCGGCGGAAATACTGAGACCGGTCTTCACAGTAAGTACAGACTAAAAGTTTTGAAAGAGCAAGGAATTTGATGGACAGTTCGTAGAAGTCATCGTATTCTGCTGAACCCTCGTACGAAGACATAGCAGCAGCATCCCAGATGATGATGTTCTGAATCAGGCCCACATCTCCATATCGGTCGAAGGCTCCGTTATTTTGGCAAGCATCGCATTCCATGGCTAGATTGCAATGCCGATCTCGAAGAAGGATGTGATCTTCGGACGGGTATACGTATATACCAGTTGGATGTTCCTCCGTTGTGAAGCATCGGAACCAGGACCTACGATGGACTTCATGAACGCCGTCGTATTGCAGCTTGTTCCGAAAGTACTTACTGTTGCACAAGGGCTCTGGATTCTCGGCATACTGAAAGCAGCACGGGTGGTTGGAAGCCAGCCAAATATCCTCGGGTTGCCACACAGAGGTCAATTCAATCACGCGTGGACGAGGAAAAGCGTGGCTCCATATTTCAAGGCGAAGCTCGCTTGGAAGCTGATTGAAACATGTGAACATTCTCGAGGTTTCTTCTTGGTTGATGGTGTCAATGAGGGGGAATGACGGTCTCAACAATGCTGGACCGGGAGGTGGATCTGAATTCGATACTCTGTGGCTTTTGTAGGCTTTCAGACCTCCGGTACCTGGAGGAGACATTCTAGATATGCCCAGGTAAACTTGTGATAAAGAGAAAAGAATGAGCAGACGTCGTGAGTTGAGGACTGTAACTTGACAACGACAACAATGGTTAACCTGCAGTTTGTATGCAACGGCGAGCTGATAGTAAAGAAGCGACTTAAAGTATTCATCTTTGTCGATGATTGCGGAGTCCCTTCGACTCACATTCACGATGCTTGTGAGCCTGACTGCCTGACTACCTGCGACAAATTGGTTTGAGGGCTGGAGAGTTGTCGGTCGGGGAAACCCCGGCTATACTCGGACAAAAGTATATCCTTCCGACACCCAGGAGGATCTTGACCTGAAGATCCAATTTCGAAGCGGTGAACTTGCGGTCTGCATTTCAACCAGGCAGAATTCATCAACCTCAACCCCGCGACGACTATCACCATGGGTCGCAAACCAAACGCCCTGATCCTCCAGCACTTCGAGCGTGGCGCGAAGCTCAATGACAGCAGTAATCGTTACGAACATACATGCAAAGCATGCGGCGAGAAGTTTCCCAAGGGAAGGATCGATAGTCTTTCGAATCACCTCACGAAGAAATGTCCAGCCCTCTCTATGCAAGACCGGCAGAAGGCCGCTCTCGAGCTCAACAATCTACCTCACTTGCCAGAAAGTGCGCGCGGCGATCTGCTCGTGAATGGTCAAAAAATGGACCTGCCAATCGGCCACCAGAGTCAAGAGAACTGGTCCGCTCTATCGGTTCTGGCGGAGGTCTCGAGACAGATCGACTCGAAGGAGAAGCACGATGATCGCTCAGTTCACAATCAGAGTGCTGCTGGTGGCAGATCTTCAGAACCACCTCGCAGTACCAGACTTGAGCTCCAAGAACATTATACCCCAGAAAATCCTCCTGTCAGTTATGAGCAACGAGTTCAGCGAGATAAGAAGTGTAAGTTGATATTCTTCGTTTTGGAAACTGGAAACTGATTCGCGATAGCATTCGGCCCAAAGCTGCGTCGGGAAAGCGAGAGCTCAACGAACAACGCCAACTTCACATCCAATATGATCGACTCTCGATCGGCATCTCCTAACTTGGCAATGGCAACAACAGCAACAAATATGGCTGCGGCGGCAGCTCGATTCGTTCCATCAATGGTTGATCCTCAGCTTCTTGCAGACGATGCGAATGGACAGACAAGCTTGCCGCCAAAGACGATTGAACAGGCTCTTACTGAGGCTAATGTGTCGTTTGCTGAGAACATGTTTAATGGTGGTCAAGAGCAGCCATTGCAATGGCCCATGCTTGATGGTTCGGGTATCAACCACTTCCAAGAAAGTGGTCACCTTGAACATGGCATGGAACAGTCTGAGCCACAACGAACTATCATATTCACCCCAATTGCTGCATCCGTTGCAATGCACCCAGGTTCGCAACCACCAATGACCACACAATTCAGCGCGGAGTTTGGCAATGGCCAGAAGACGCCCAAGCAGAAAGGTCGTGTGAAGTTTTCAGGTGTGCGTCGTAAAGAAGTTTCCAAGGTTCGGTCCATAGGAGCTTGTCTGCGGTGCAGAATGCTCAAGAAACCATGCTCAGATGGGACACCCTGCACAACCTGTAAGAGTGTGGAGAGTGCGCGGCTATGGAAACAACCTTGTGTCCGCACCCGCCTGGCAGATGAGCTGGAGATGTACTCAGCTGGGCTCCATGTTGTACTAGCACATCAGCAGCTCACCAATGCGAAGACACAAATCACGTTCCAACCTTCCGCACATCAAATTGAGGCCTCGCATTACCCCGAAACGACTGTATTCGCCACCTTTAACGCCCTGGAAGGACATCAAACGCCCGCGCAGGGAAGTATCGATCCCAATCTAAATACCGACTTCAGTCTCAATGATCTTCATATCCTTGATCACGAGAACGACGATCTCCCTATGAAGCTCGAAGCTTATATGAAGCGGATTGCCAATGTATTCATCGAGCGCGAAGCCTCTCACTTCATGAATGTGACACTCAATACAGCCCAGAGATTGGCAATTGACGATCCACTCCTAGGACAAGCTTTAGAATTGTGGTCGGTCGTCCAAATGCTTGTTGATCACAATCCCAGATGGACCATCTCCGAGAGAGTCAATATCGACGCACAAGCGGGGCAGGGTCCAACCGTCAACGTGCCTAGCTACGATCTGCTCGTGTCTCAACTGAACGCCGCAGCCGAGAAGAAAGCGTCAACTCTGTGTAAAGAAGTGTTAAGCGTTCTGGAGCGTCGCTTATTGGCCAGATCAGCTTCCTCGAAGTTCGACACTTTCCTCATCGCCCTCATTGTATTGAATTGTGTCGAGAAGTCAACTTGGCTATTCAAATCATGGGAGCAAGATCACTTCAAAGCCCGCTGGCCGTTAGACAAGATTCCTAACTTCTACGCGACACAGGGAGAGAAGCTCACCAATCTGTTGCAAATGCTTCTGCACATGCGCCAGATTATACCCAAAACATACGTCAACCCTGAGGGTATCATTGCTACAGATGTTGATGCAACCACTAAGGAATATTTCAACGAATTGCAGCTGAACTGTGAGTTTGTGTTCCAGCACACCTGTTTAATCACTTTCTAATTAATCTTACAGATGTCGACGTCCTCAATAAGCAAGCAAATCATACCTTCCATACTTCCAATACCCACTGCTATGAGCTACGCTTCTGCTCGCAGCTGCTTCTCCCAACTAAATGATCTTTCGAATCATTTATCTGTTTTAGTCTTTCGTATTCTTTTCTCTCTGCCCTGGCTCTGTCGTTCCATACGGGTCACGATCAGGCGGTCGCTATGTTGACCTCAATAATCAACCTTTATCGGCATTGAGTAGGAGCCGACGTATTGTTGTAATACAATCCGCTTACAGTCAGTCGTCATGACTCGACTTTATGCATATTGGCTGGGCTTTAGGGGGCTTATTCTGCTTTAGCATGGCGCACGTGGGTCACAGAGTTGTACAGGAAGCTGGGCGGGCGCGATACGGGCGGGCATGAAGACGTACAGGGGTGTCCAGAATAACCATTCTTCATTCTCCTTTGCTGCTTGTACTTTGAGGGCTCATTTGTTTCAGGCTACGGCCCAGGGATAGCAAGAGGTCTATCAGGACATATCACGATACTTGTACGTTAGTGAGAGTACGACGAGATTGCCTCAAGATCTTACGATTATGATACTTGAATCGATGATTTGTGCTTGAAGCTTGCTGGTGCTTTTGTGAATCATTCTACGTATACCAATTGTGAAACTACAAATCCTTCGTGTGTTGTGCAGCACCATTAATCTTAAGGTACATCCACTCATTCATTGCGAACCTTAAGAAGTCCACCAATGTCTCCCGCGGTGTGGGGATGTTCATCCCCAAAGTCCTGTCTCACAGGGACGCGTAAGCGGCCCATTTTTCTCTATGGGGCATTCTTCCAGTGTCCTCGACTCTGACGCATGAGTAAAACGTTCTTAAGTTGCGTTCGAGAGATGCTCGCTTACAGTAGAATAGAGTGATCCGGAAAATGGGCTTCGCTTGAGCTCAGTAGCGAGCCGCTGATGTCAACAACTGCTCAATGTCTGAAAGACCACGGTCCGATGAGGCATTTTCTGGAGCACGAGCATGAGATGAGTGGCTGATGTCAGAATTGCCACGGGACTATCGAACGAGCAGTACTAGCCAATAGAGAGGCAACATTTCATTATCATTAGGTACAGACATTATCACTAGACTATCCTCGAAAGTCCACCCATTATCTCATCCCATTCATGTCCGATAAACAACCATTACATCCAACTTTCGACATAGCTTCCAACCCCAACACTCATAAGGAATATTATAAAGGGGTGCGTGTGATCGAAAGATCGAAAAGCATCGCATCCGAGCCAAAAACAATTATTTAAAGTGTTGCCAGCCACCTCGAGAGGTAGAGAATCGAAATAGAAGAAAGGATCGTGCCAGATCACCAGCAGTAGCTATCTTTCCATTGCGGCTTCTGATTCCGTCGTCCGTTGTTTCGTGAATATGAAAATTTGACTGCTGGTCGAGGTGCTTAATGCCCGTACTTCTCCTTGCACTTTCTTGGGGCCTCGTGCTCCCTGGCGCACCACACCTTGTTGCGACCATCATCCTTGCACCAGTCATGCTTCTTATCTATATTTCCCCATGTCAGAACATCTTTGGACTTCAAAAGGCGACAATAAGGGAGAATCAGAGGCGTACTCACCATATTTGACGTATTCATGATCGCTTTTGGAGCAATATGGCTGCTCGTGGTTGTGGCATCGAGGCTGGTTCCATGGAGAGTAGTCGCACTTCTTCTTCTGATCATCCCATTTCTGCTTGTGTGGGCACTGTGGGGGGTAGTGCTTGCATTTCTTCTCATGTTCATCGTATTTCTGTCCATGCTCGCATTGAGGCGTGTATTTCTTGCATTTCTTCTCGTGCTCTAAGATTACAGAATTAGCGAATTTTCGACGTGAGGACGGGAATATTTCCAAGGCAGGGAAATAAGTGACATACCGTCGTACTTTTCTCCGTGTGGACATTGAGGTGGGTATTGCTCACATTTCTTCTTGTGCTCATCGTACTTCTGTCCGCTAGTCACGGGGTTAGTACCTTAGCCGTGAGTGTTGAAGGCTGGTGACTCACTGAGGGCAAGCAGGAGGATAAACCTCGCACTTCTTCTTGTACTCATCATACTTCTGGCCGTGAGGACAATTTGGCTTCTCACACTTCTTGGTGTGTTCATTGTACTTTTCGGGGTGAGGACAGGTAGGGTTCTCGCATTTCTTGGAATGCTCGTTGTATTTCTGAGGGTGAGGGCAGCTGGGATTCTCACACTTCTTAGTGTGATCGTTGTATTTCTCGGGGTAGGGGCAGCTCGGTTTCTCGCACTTCTTGGAGTGTTTATTGTACTTCTCAGGATATGGGCAGGTAGGGTTTTCACACTTCTTAGTGTGTTCATTGTACTTCTTGGGATGGGGGCAGTCGGGCTTTTTGGCCTCGCACTTCTTCTGATGTTCTGTTCACAGAATTAGCATGCTCTTTTGGAGAGCGTTTGCCGAGATAACCCAGGAAGCAGGGTACCAACTCGTTCTAGCTCACTAGGATTGAAGATGGGAGGGTACGAACCGTTGTACTTTGTGCCGTAGGGACACTCGCACTTCCACTTTACCCAATTGTACTTGCCACCTTCGCATTTCCACCAATCTGTGCGTTCCATAAGACCATTGGGGGATGGATTTGGGAGTGCAGTTGCACCAATTGCCAAAAGGGCAACGGTAAGGATGTTGGTAAGTTGCATCTTGAATGTCGATGAAGATTAAGTGAATGATGGGGAACGAGAAGATGGAATGATGTGAGGATGGGGACAGATCATGTTTCTCAGGAATTTGATCATCATTATATACTTGAGAGGTCCTTAGCCATGCCTCATGGACCACCAAAACTTACAGCACTTTGCTCTGGCATTCTCGATCACATCATCAACGAGTAGTCAATATCCCACGATCGCCAAATGCTTTGCGATCTCCATACAAGAATCAATAGTCTGAAATTCTAACCATTGGGCCTAGTGTAGTATTCCCTAAGAATTCCCGTGTGATCTGTGGACGATCATTGAGTCCAAGACGGGAGCTTTGGATAACTTCCTGAATAGTCCGCAGCTGAACATCAGTTGAAGTCATCCTACAGTAGACCGCAAGTAAGGCAGCGCTTGCCAGTATCTTAGCCAGGTGCTACCACCACACCCCGCACACTGTCCTGACTAGACGGGTCGAGCCAGCTATGAGACAGTGTGGAAAAACGGCATCCCCTTTTCTCCTTGTTCTTCTCAGATTCTGTATCACCAGAGGCAGGTAGGCGGAGAATACGGGTAGAAAATCCCAAATGCCATGTTGACGTCCAATTGTGTTTGCCTTCTCAGAAGTCCTCTCAGAAGTTCAAGATCCACATCGTTCAGGTGGCTTCAGAGGCATCAGAATCTCAGTGTTGCTTCTCAGTGGATCGCCATTGCTCATTGCTCTTCTTCTGGAGGTGTCAGACCAATTCGGCGACTTAAGAATAAGGTTAAAATAAAGCCAAGTCTATCATGTTCTAAGCCCTGGACCTTTCCCGAAGAAACATACCAATTCCTGATCAGTAGGAGAACGGACGGACGAGCTAGATGTACAGCGGGAGAGTGTCATGTAGGAATGCGTAGGCCAATACTATTAGGCCCAAGTTAATTGGCGGGATATGTGTACCAGTAGTATGGACTTCTTCAGGAAGAACCTTGTGAGGCCGCATGGCTCGATCAACCAGTCGACATTCGGCCCTCGTCCGATCTGGGAGGGGTAACCACACATAGTCCCATGGTGGCCCTGGCACACTGAAGCTGACAAGATGAGCAGAGTTCGAATGATGCGGAGAGCATGCAAGCCAAGTGACCTTTATGACATTCGAATAAGGTCGTTGGGCAGTAATTTAGTTTGCAGGCGGCTCCTTCTTGGCGAGGGTAATGATCGAAGCTAGGAGGGTTCTTCCCCGCGACTAGATATGTGACCAAGGAGTCGGTAGCCTAACCATGGTCTGGGCTGAATCATTCGATCTGCATGTTGAAAAGGGCTGACCTGTTAGAGCTGCTCACGCCTGAATGAAGTGTCGGAGAATTAGCTTTGACCCCAAAATCTCACCACTCTTTTGGGTATGATCCAGGAGGCGGGCTGCCTCCGCCTCGGTGAAGCCTGCGACCTTCTACTATTTGTAAAGTGCTTCGAGTGCTATCTTTGGCTCTTCAAGCTGATTAGTGCTCGAGCACACCAAGTCGCTGTAGTTTGACTGTAGTAGGCTCGGCAAAGTATACTGTCAATCACCTCGCACTGGAAGCAGTTCCGAACTTGTTGTAACTTGCAGAAATGTGGAAAGCTGCAAGGTTGTCTTGACCAATTCTGTGGACTCAAGAACCAGAACGAGGACACAACACTGAATGATCACCGCGGGTTTGTGAGTACCCGTGAAATGGTGACGTCGTTGCCGAGAGGTCAATGTGCAAGTCCACAGCCAGCCTCAAGTCTTGACATTGCATTGCATTGAACTATGAATGCGATCAGACAATAATTCCGAGATTCACAGAAGCCGCCGTGAGCCCCCTTGAGTCCAGAACTCCCAGAGAAGATGAATGATAAGACAAATAGTACAAATTCTACGTGAGTCTCTGTCATGCGATCGCCGATCAACCACAAAGCCAGTATTAACTAATTACCGTGGCTTACTTGGTATGCGTCTCGTGAAAGAATGTAAACAGAAACTGATAATTCTCACCATACTGACTGCAATGATATCATGTGGCTGGTTCTTGCTTGCAAGATTCGCTTAGCGATGCACTGTTGACATGGCAAGATCACAGCTACACACAAAACGTCCACGCGCACGACGTTAATAAGTCTATTGCTATTTCTGCAGCAGAGGGGAAATTGCGGCATACCAATGACCAATACTAACTCAATGACTGCAAGTAGGCTGGATACGAGATGGCCAACCCAAGCGACAGCCGATCACAAGCAGCACGCCTGGCCATGCCGAGTACGAATAGTGCTGGCAAGGACCTCCCATATTTTCCGCAAGTAACAAGAAAAAAGCATAAATCTGCCTCCGCATCCCGAGATCTCAGAAAAACGGCTCAAATACCCTTCCCAGTCGTGCTGTCGCATTTTGACGCCAGAAAACAGAAGATATGAAATCAAATGTAACTTGACTTTGCCACAAAAAAACATTGGCACATTCTTCAAGGAAACACCGCTTCCAATGGCATTGACCCAACCTGAAGCGAGGCAGCTTTGCTAGCAACCCAACTTGCACGATACTGGTCACGGTACCTGGACAGCCGGCCTCCACTCAGTATTTGGTGGCGGCAGCTCGAGGATGGTAAAATCCTAGGTCGAGGTCTGTCGAATAGCCAGGAGCAATCTTGAAATACTTTGGCTTGGTCCAATTGTTTCCTGCCTTAAGCTTCTACACTTCTGTCAGCACTATTCGAAGTGAAAGAAATCGTTTTCCGACTTACCAATTGCTCTTGAATGAGCTTGATAGCCTTCTCAATGCCGGACTTTGTGCCATAGAATCCGATCCCACGGCTTAGTTGAGTCTGATAGTCACGCTTGGGGATCTTCACATGACATCCGGAATTTCGGTCGACGTTCTTTATGGATTTCCAATCCTGTCCGTTGAGCTTTGGGAGGTCATCGGAAGCGATGATCATCGAGTCGAAAATCATTCCATCGATGAAGGATTTCGGCGTGAACGTAACAAACTTGAAGTCGGGCTTGTTGTCTCCAGAGTTGTTCATGCTGTCATCGAACGAGCAGTATGGGAGGATGCCACCAGCTTCGACCAGGTCGACTTCATCTTGGAGAACCTTCTTGACTCTGACCTGACCAGAGGTCAGGCCACTTCCGCGAGCTGGGCGAAAGCCAATAGACTCGCCCACCTTTCCAGCAATGCCAGGAATAAGGTGGGTAGGAACAACGAAGAACACCTCCTTCAGTCCCTTGACTCCAGATGCTCTCTCGGTCCAAGCAACATCCTTATGAATGCCATGGAGAGCTTGCATAATAGTACAGCCGCCAGCGATTGCATAGCCATAGTCAACCTCCATCTGATCAGGACCATGAATAGGATCGTCGTGGTTCCAGTCGTGGCATCTCAGAAGCTGACCACTGCTGACGATGGCGATGCGGCGGATATCCACATTGGCATGACGTTGGTCTTGGATAACACGAATGATTGACCACATGCATGAGTATTCGCCAAAGAGGATAATGTCCCATTCTGGGTTGTAGTAAGTCATGATAGGGCCACGCTTTTCGAAGTTCGTATGGGCATTTTGCAAGGTAGTGGTGAAGTCGACAAGAGTGTAGAATCGCTCGGCCTCGGTTCGAGACTCGCGACAGACATCCATAAGTGCTGATCGAGCGCCTGAACGTGGTGAAATTCAGTAGTGGTAGTGGGAGGCTGTCTTTGGGTCCTTTTCGGCACCATCCCAAATGACTTCAAGCATGCGTTCGGTATTGAGTGCCAAGGCCCAAATCTTGAGACGCATCTCGGTTGGAAGCTTTCCAAAAATGACGAACTTAGTCAAAGGAGCACTGGTCCGTGTGAGTGATGCTCGACTGATTTAATGTGAGGTGACCTTAACTTGGTTCTTGGGTCGGCAGACTTCTCAGACCTCCGATGACCAAACTGTTGACACCTGGACAGACCATTCATATCAATTGGATGTCCTAAGCCCTGACCTCTAGCAGCTGAATACCGATTCTGTCTGCGAGGATAATCGTAGTCTTGGTTGGCACTCCGACGACTATTGGCATTTCGAGATCCTTGATGCGTATTGCCAAAGCCAGATTCAGCTCGCGGACCGGCTTGTTGGTACGGACCAGAGCTATTGGGAGCAATAGCAGCAAGATCAAGAGGTTGCCACTTCTTACCCTTCTTGTGTCGACCATGAGACTTGGACTGATCATGTTGATCAGTCTGGTCCACAGTCTCCCGACCCATTGGTGGTGGGTGGAAAGCAGGGGCAGACTGTCCAACGCTAGACTGCATTTATCAGCAAATGAAACAATGACAGGAAAGAAGACGACATACCAAAGGGGCACTGGTCACCTGTCTTGTAACCGAGGCGCGCCAATCAGCAAAACCAGAAGAGGAAATGCCGTTGTTGTTCGACGTGACGAAGTGTAAAGGAGGTATGTGTGGAAGTATGCTGGGTATCGAGGAGGTCGAAATGTTGGTCAAGTCGATGAAAGAAGTGCAGATACAAGTTGGTTCCTCGAAGATCTTCGATATGGAAAGGAATCAGAACCGGCATCAAGACAACAGGCTTGTCTATAGTTATACAAATTGACGGTACTCTGCCGAGTCTCAACTCGCGGCACACTGGCGCTAATGATTGACGAGCGACATTGAGCCTCTTTACTCACCCGATCGGGCGGTACTTTTGGCCCGGGATTGCGCAATCGGGCATGAGAATCAGCTTTCAACAACTGTATGCCCATGTCGCAAAAGTGATTCGTAAATGTTGCATGAATGATGGCTCTGTGATTGGTCCGAGAGCTGCCATGATCTTACGTTGACAGCTCTGTGTCGCATAGTCGACAGCCTGGATGACTCACTGCTCCTATTTCCAGAGCAACTCGCTTGAAAGGCAACTCAACGATGCGACAAAACAGTGAATGCCTTAAAAAAACTGCTAATGGGGCAGAACGAAAGCTTGGTGAGTATTGGGCCTCTACAAGAATGGCATTGCCCCCCAAAGACGGCCATTTAGCAGTGGAAAATGTGACAGCAGAGTGCTTTTCAAACCAGTATTAAAATGATGGCAAGTGACATAACTTCTCAGTCTGCTCCCTGTGACAACGAAACAGCATAATGGACAATTGGTAGATCCCTGATCGATGCACAGGATAGAGTGGAATAGTCAAAGGGAGGTTACAAGACTATTGCAAAGACAACAAACACAATGAGCGAATAGTAATGTTAAAGGGCCAATATGGTGAAAACTTGGATATTTGCAGAGCAAGTTTACTGCCTCTACACATGAAAGGATTTTTAAGAACTTCAAATCGTAGGTATACATGTTCTCTTAGATCATTGGCCCCTCCTGGGATTGCGGCTGAGATGGCACAGGCACAGCAGATGGTCTCTCTTGCCGCCTCGACTTCTTAAAGCAAGCAAATTCGCTCCTGCTTCCCTCTCTTAACCTCTTAAGTACCGCTCTCATCTCGGGAAGCTCGCTCTGCAATTTACTTCTTGCATCATTGTCCGTACCCTTATCTAGCTCTTGATAGATCTGGCTTTGGACCTCGCTTGCTCTCTCAGTCGTGTACTGATTGAGTGTTTGGGCTACGAATTCTAGATCGAGCGTTGCTTGCATGAGTTCTGCGAGGTTATACCGCTGACGAGCCTTGAAAGCTTCGAGGAGCTCGCGTGACGTTTGCTCAAGGAGGTAAGAGAGGACTTGTGCAGTGAGTGTTGATGCTGTGGTAGAAACTTGAGTGTGTACTAGCACGAGGCTAAGAAGTGCTTCATAGACATATGCACGAACCTCCTTGGGCTTCTCGTTAGGGCGAGGAGGCCAACTGGGAGAGGATATACCCTCGCGGATGGTGGCGCTAAGAGCATTGACCGAGGGTCGGGTATATGACTGGAATAGACGCGCATCAATCTGCCCGAGGACATCGCGAATGGTTTTAGTCTCTTCAGTGAGCTTGACTGAGAAGGCGTTCTCGAACTGAGTAGTCAGATTGGGAACAACATCTGTTCGGAGTGCCTGAAGATTGCTCAGTGTCAAAAGCATGCGAACGTTCTATTATAGTCAATCTCTAAAAACAATCACTTTGAGAGGGTAACATACTCGATCGCTGGCATTGACAGTTCCAGCTCCTATGCTTGTCGCAACGACCATAGCTACTGGGCTTGCGAGCCCATCGTTGTCTGTAGTCCAATCATCCTCGGCCTTCTTCACGGACTTTTCAGCATTTTCAACCATTCCACTCAAGGATCTGTAGAGCGTCGTTACAAACTGACTACGGACCATCTGGAGAAGTTTTGCTGGCGGTGGGAAGACAACATTCGTTGAGTCTGACTTGGCCATTGCTTCGGAGATGTATAGAATCTTCTGCATCCCCGTCAAGACAGCACTCTCGAAGGCTCCGAAGTAAGCTGGCATTCTGGTCAAGTCTCGCTTCTCTGGTGATCGTCTCCAGTCTTCGAGCACTTTGATGTTTTCGGCATCTTTGTTCCATGCCGCGCAGATGGCAATCACGCATCTCTCTCGAGCTTCGCCAACAAGTCCCTTCAGACGCTCAAGAGCAGAGCCATCGCCATTGCCGACTGGGGAAATGGCAGCCATCTCGCTGGCACCAGTACCGACTAGCACCAGAAGCTTCCCCAGGTAGTGCACTCCACTTAGTGAATTAGACCATGGGGGCCAGAAAGCATGCTTCTCCCACGCTTCACCCCTCTTGGGGGATGGTGGTGGTAAGTTGTTCGGATCCAGGTTGAACCGGGTATCTCGAAGCGCGGAAGGAGTAAGCTGCCCATTCGCAGCCGATGACGGAGTCCGAGGAGTCGGGGGTAATGGCGAAAACAAGGAGGAGATATCTTCAATTGGGGGCTCCGAGAAGAATGCAAAGATGCTCTCTCTAATCATATCAATCAGCTCGACCGTCCCTTTCTGTAAATCGAGAGTGCCTTGGTCAGACAGCCTGTGATGGTGTCGAGATTCTCCGTTTATTCCGACAGGAAGAGTCTTTTGTGCTTTACCGTCAATGAAACTCTGTACTGTTTGCCAGAATTCTACAACCTCACCCAGAATGCCGTCACTGCCGAGCATAGTGCTCAGGAACATGTGCATCTTTTCCCAGAGCTCAATGATCTCAGATGAATCCACTGAAGTGGGCTTGTCCTCTACTGTCTGGCGGCCGAGTGATCTCAAATGTGATGCTATAATTTGGGTCGTTGGCTTTTCGCTATTTGCCAAGCGTCTTCGTGCAATTTCGATTTCGATTTTGGAACGTTCAGAAGTCGTTTGGATCTTACTCTTCAAATGATCATATCGACTTAGCAACCAAACCCAGATTGGATTATCAGTCACACCAAGCTCGAGTAAGACGCCGATCAGCTCCATATGCTGATCTTGGGGACCGCCCGTTGCATCCGTCCTGGTCGAAACGCTCTGCATTGCAATAAGTCGTCGCCAAATTTCACGTTTGAAATCCTCAATCTGGTCTTCAACGTCATTCCAGACACGTGCTGCCAGTAATAACTGATATATTTGAGAGTCGCTCGGGGGAGTGGATCCCAGAGCATCCGAGAGTTTCCTTGCATCGTCCGCAAAACGCCGTGCTTTCGCATATTCTTCCACTATACTTTCGTAGTCTTTGCGCTTGATGCTGTCTGTGATAGCTGCACCGACTTCGTATAATTCCTTGTATCGCTCAACCGTGCCTCCCATGACCTTTAGACTATCCTCCTTCTCGCGCCCTCCGAGTGCTGGGCCCCAGACTTCTTCTGCCTTTGCAGAGACATCCAGAAGTGGTGTTTTGATTCCCAACACTCCGTACTCACTCTCTTTCGTCAACGCATTCTTCTTTCTAACATCTGGCGTCGCCAGGGCCATGGCTCCTTGGTTCCCGCTGCTTGTCCGAAAGCTATTTCTGCTGGCATGCCGGGAGTGTGTCCGCCGTGGTTGCGGTGGCTCTACACCACGGTATTTCATCTCAGTGTAGACATTATCGATTGTAGCCTTGGCCCGGACGAAGCGTTCGAAATTGGATTCGACTAAGACTTTCAAGGAAGCTGACTTCTGGTCAATCGACCTCGAAAGAACGTCTAACCCGTCCAGGAGTGATTGTGTCGAAGCTGTAGAATGGACTTGGGAAAGAAATAGCGCTGGGGAGAAAGTCGTCGAGGATAGGAGGAATCGATTCCCTTTCAACATATTAGCACCCGCACCGACATTGCAATAAGATGTACCAACGTAGTCTGGGGTCCTCCTGTACTGGCAGACCCAGCTGCCGTAGAATCCTAACAACACTGTCCGTCGTGCCCAGGGGATCAGGTTCGTCTCTCTGCACCATGTTCTCAACTCCATTGTCTCCTCTTTGGGATCCTGGCAGAATGCTTTTCCTGTCACTGGCAGCCCGCTCCAGCGCAGAGTATCTCGACTTCGACCTTCTGATCCCAGAGTTTTGCGCAGGTTTTGTTTCCTCCTCATCTGATGCATCACTCATATCCTTTTCCGCTGGCCATTCCACTGGATATGCCGTAGACAATTGGTAGTGCTCAAGCACAGTCCGCTCGTAATCCGCCATTATGCTCAGCCGTTACCAGAAATTCTCATTCCGTGGTAAAGCAAAATGTCCTTCGTTTTGACAACGTTGCGAGCGGTCTAATCGTCCACTCGTTTGCATCGCATTGGCTTGATATTCAAATCGCTTGGCTTTCTCGTCGTTAGTTGTCGTTGTTGACACTTGACAGCTCGTCCCGATGTTTGCCGATCCAGAGCTCCGGGGCCCGCCAATCTCGATTTGTTGCCGCGCCCAGCTCTCTCTCGCAAATCCTTCCTCTCCCTTCAACCTCCTACAACTACCTCCAACATACTTCTGCGCATATACTGCAGAAATATCTTGGTTTCTCTTTCCTCACAATGCTAGCAGTCCGATCTTTTGCTGCGCCAGCGCGGCGACAGTGTCTGCAAGCATCCCGCCGCGCCTGGGTTCCCACTTCTGTCCATGTGAGAAGCCTTGCTCGAGTACGAAAAAACGTTCAAAGGTTCAATTTGCTGATTATATCTTCTTCATAGGCTTGCCGTCAATATGCGACTGGAAAGGACCCTGTTGCCAAGTTTACCGGCCAGAAAGGCTCTGATGTACGATTTCCCCTCCTACGATGCGAAAGCAATCACCCCAAGATAGCTGCCTACGATTCGGCAAGAGACTCAATTGAGCTTTCAGATATATTATATTGGAGATATAGCGGCTGATAAGAATATAGGGACTTTATACCGTCAGTTTGATCGAGGGTGACGGTATCGGACCAGAAATCGCCCAATCTGTGAAGGACATCTTTGCGGCTGCCAAGGTATGCATTGGACGCCAATGGCTACAAGAAGCTTGCTAATATATGGGAAAGACACCAATTAAGTGGGAGCCAGTCGACGTCACCCCACAGTTGGTTGATGGCAAGACTTCTATCCTCCCAGAGACCATTGAGAGCATTAAGAGGAACAAAGTCGCACTCAAGGGACCTCTTGCTGTAAGTTACCCTGCCAGCGATTCTTGCGCCAGGCTCATGATCTTATAGACTCCCATTGGAAAAGGCCATGTTTCTCTCAACTTAACCCTCCGCCGAACCTTCAATCTCTTCGCCAACGTCCGTCCCTGCCGTTCCATTGAAGGATACAAGACCCCTTACGATGGTGTTGACACTGTTCTGATCCGAGAGAACACCGAGGGAGAGTACTCAGGTATTGAGCACATCGTGGTAGATGGCGTTGTGCAAAGTATCAAGCTTATCACTCGCGAGGCTAGTGAGCGCGTGCTCCGATATGCATTCCAATATGCCGAGGACATTGGGAGACTGAAGGTCCGCGCCGTCCACAAGGCTACCATCATGAAGATGAGTGATGGGCTCTTCTTAAGCACCGCTATGAGAGTAGCCAAGGACTTCCCCAAGGTTGAGTTCGACTCCGAGCTACTCGACAACACCTGCCTGAAGATCGTTACCGACCCAGCACCATACAACGACAAGGTTTTGGTTATGCCTAACCTTTACGGTGACATTCTATCCGATATGTGTGCCGGTCTTATTGGTGGTCTTGGTCTTACTCCTTCTGGCAACATTGGAGATGAGTGCTCTATCTTCGAGGCTGTCCACGGTTCCGCACCAGATATCGCCGGCAAGGCCCTCGCCAACCCAACTGCTCTTCTCCTCAGCTCCATCATGATGTTGAGACACATGGCTTTGAACGAGCATGCAGACAGAATAGAGAAGGCTATTTTCGATACCCTGGCGGAAGGAAAGTCGTTGACTGGTGACTTGGGCGGAAAGTCGAAGACACACGAGTATGCCGGTGCAATCATCAAGCGTTTGTAAATATACCCTCTTCGTGGGTTGTAGACTGTACCATGAGATAAATGCATAGTTCGTTTCTGCGGGGGCTGCATGGGCGCTTGACTATATTTCTCAGCGTCAGTGGAGTTAGCAATGCAATTATATGCCAACAAATGACTTTGATGGGCTCTAAGTGAGTGTCGAATTTCGATATCTCCTTCTGGCAGTGTGATAATTGTATTATACCTCTGGCCACTTTCATCCGAGGACCGAGTATGAAGCAATACGCCAAGATTCTAGGCCACCTGATAACTCGTTCAAGCAACATAACAAGAAGCAGAAAGAAATTCAAACTCCTGAGGTCCATTGCGAGCCGTCGGGCTATACTCACAACAATAAGGTATGACAACATTCGGAGGCAATGCAAAGTTTTGAGACCCCCCGCGGATACATCTCCCCGCCATTGGTAACCATGAAATAGACTGACGGTACTGAGGCAGTGCTCGATAAGTAGCTTGAGCTTGATAAGTTCGGATCGGTAGCTTGTTTGAGTGATGGGATCTCTTGGAACAAGATTTGCTCTCCATTGGGCTTCCGGGCACTTGGGCATGCATCGGATTCGGCGCCATTAAGACCGCAAATTGGAGAAATACCAAGGTCATCCTAGGAGAAGGCGACTGCGACATGTGAGGAGACGATGTCATGAATTTGATAATCACTGCTTCGGGCCGTCTGTTTTACTGAAAATATAACCTTTCTGTCACTCAACAAGGTGACCAAAATACGTAAGAAGTTTCTGTACCAACGCCGAAGACATTGCAAGTGTATCTATCGAGTGACCTCGAGCCATGGCGAACGCGACAGTCGATGAATAGTGCGAGACCCTAGCTATTACTCATTGTGGACAAATGGCGAGCTGAAGCTCCAGCACATGTTCATGATACACGAGAAGCAGATGTTAGTAATCCTTCGAGTGACAGTCAATCGCATAACAGACTATGCCATCTGAAATCGGCCATCTTAAGTATTCACGGTCATGGCCACAAGGCAAGATCAGCAATCGAGTTCATGTTCGACATTCAACTTTAAAAATAACCGGGCACTTCAGCCTCCCGCAATTGCTGCTGCTCCTCTAAAGCTTAAATTGTTTCCAGCCACTCAGCGGCCTAAGATGGACAATGTGATAATGGCTGCCCCTGCCCAAGTGCTTTGCCGATGTGCAACCTCGAAGAAAGCGTGGCCACCGTTTCAAGTCACATAGGCGAGAAGAAAGCAATCTCAACCTCTCCATTGTATCCCAATTGTACACATTACGCCTCCTAGAACATTCTCACATCTACATTTTTCTCGATGCTGTCTCGAATTGAAACATCGCCAATTCCTCGACAACTCCGCAGGGCTGTGTGCTTACCTAGCGAGCCCTGAACCGGAACCTGGCATCCCATCACTTGCGAAACTTCGACCGGCCTTTCTTTCAGACGTGAATCCACCTAAATTAGATGCTTCGCAGCTGCAAGGATGAAGACGGCAGCTTATGCCGCGGTCCTCAACCATTCCAGGAGGGCTTCGTCCACTAGGGAAGATGAGGACCGGGACAGAGATAACTATAACTATGTGCCTGTGTCCCTTGGAGAAGAAACACAAGGCCGGGAAGAACCTCGATTCAGCACCGACCTAGACGCAGAACATCACATTCTTTTAGAACAGCAACTTCGAGAGTTCAGAAAGAGCAACAGTAACAGAACTTGGATCGTCGTCATGGGTGCTCTTGGGGTCTTCTTGTTCTTCTACTTAGCAATTGCGTAAGTCTTCAAACACGTGGGTCTGCATGATCTTAAACGCCCGAACTCCTACATTTTGATGCTCTCAGCTAACATCAGACCAGTGATCACACTATTCAGCATGTCAGTGCCCAATGTGACGGTCTCGATGGCTTCACTTGCTCGCCTGAGATTTCTCGTTTCTGGGGACAAAGTTCTCCGTACTTTGCAGTCGCTTCAGATATTGCAACTGAGGTCCCGGATCAATGCCAGATCACTTTTGCCCAAATCCTCTCTCGCCATGGTGCCCGTGATCCCACGGCAGGAAAGACTGTCAAGTATCAAGCTCTGATTGATCGTATCCACGCCAATGCTACGTCTTATGGCGAAAGTTTTGCCTTTATCAAGGAGTACAACTATACCTTGGGGGCGGATCAGCTCACCACTTTTGGTCAGCAGGAGCTCATCAACTCTGGAACGAAGTTTTACCAGAGATATAAGTCACTTGCTCAGGGCACCACTCCTTTTGTTCGAGCTTCAGGACAAGATCGAGTCGTAGAATCTGCCCAGAATTGGACCCAAGGCTTTCACAATGCTCGTCTGCAAGATACGAGTTCGACTGTCAATGAAAGCTTACCTTTCAACATCGTCCAAATTAGCGAGGATCAGGGTCAAAACAACACTCTCAACCACGACCTCTGCACCAACTTCGAAGAGGGTCCCATTAATGAGATTGGTGACGATGCTGAAGCTAAATGGCAAGCAGTCTTCGCACCACCCATCACAGCGCGATTGAACGAGAATCTCCCTGGTGTCAACTTCACAGATGACGACACGGTCAGCCTTATGGATATGTGCCCTTTCAATACTGTCGCCAACAACAACGGCAACCTCCACCCTTTCTGCGGTCTCTTTACTGCCACGGAATGGCAGCAATATGATTATCTCGCTACCGTCGGGAAGTTCTACAGCTACTCTATCGGCAACCCTCTCGGCCCAACCCAGGGTGTAGGTTTCACCAACGAGCTCATCGCACGCATGACCAAATCTGCTGTTGTCGATAGAACAACCACAAACGCTACACTGGACGGCAACAATGCGACATTCCCTCTCGACGCAGTCCTCTACGCAGACTTCAGCCACGACAACGATATGATGACCATCTTCAGCGCCATGGGCCTCTTCAACTCCACTGCGCCACTCTCAAACACCACTCTCCAGACCGTGCAAGAAACCAATGGCTTTGCTGTAAATCGAATCGTACCCTTCAGCTCCCGTGCGTACTTTGAGAAAATGACTTGTACGGGTGCGGCAGAGGAGATGGTAAGAGTGGTCATTAATGATCGGGTCATGCCATTGGATACCTGTGGTGGAGATGCGTTGGGCCGATGTACGTTGAGTGCTTGGGTTAATAGCCTTTCCTTCGCGAGAGCAGGTGGACTTTGGGACAGTTGTTTCACGCCGGCCACTGGAAATAGCACCTTGCAGCTGCTTTGAGGTCAAAACTTCCCCTTTGGATGAGATCTCTGAATGAAGCCTGCTGGATATGAAAATCCGTTCCTGGGATACTTAATTTACATAGAATGTACCAGTATGCTCCTAGCAAAAATGATACCCTCAGCACTCGTAAAAAAAAAATGCTTTCAATGCTCCCAATGCCCGCCTTATGTGCAGATTACCAAATCCAGTCCGGTTCCTGAACTCCAACTCCATTTCCCAAAGCAAGCATATCATGGTATTCCCGCAAAATGTGCCGTCTATTCCCGTATGAAAGAGCAATCATTATACAAAGGACAGCTGCGTAGAAGTCCCAGCCTGAATTTCAACTTTACAACAAATAAGCCACGCCTCCGAAAAGCGTCATTCCCACACCCGTCCACCACACCATATTCAGATCCACCCGGTGAAGCAGCGGCTGTTCGAAATCTCGCTTCATGTGGATAGCGTCTTTGTTCAAGGGTACATCGTACCCGTGATCTGCTTCTGGATCTGCCCCAGCTGTTCGCTTCGCTTTCTTCCCTGCGGAGGCGGTCGTCGGGTTCATGGTGATGGTTGGGAGCATTTTTGGAGGTGTGAAGGCCAAGTACATAGGTTGTATTGGGGAACCGTCGAATTGGTAGAGGTCGAGACGGGTCATTTTTGTGTAGGGATCTGTGTAGACTTGGTATTTCTGGGTCTTGTTAGTGACTGCATGTGACATACCTCGGAAGAGAGAACGTACCTCCATCTTCTCAGATTGATTGTAGCGCGAGTAGGTCGAGGTGTCGCCATCACAAGGACTGGATTGCAGTTGTCTGCCATCAACGGAGATGGGTGTTAAATCAAGAGAGCCGTCCGCGTTCTCTACGACGGAACCGTGCTGGAATTGTAAGATTGCGCCTGGACATTTGGGTTCCGCAGCTGCATGCTATATCAGTAGTGTTCCTGAATTCCTGGCTTCTGGACCTGCTCACGATTTGCAATTGCTCTGTAGTACGCCGACTCGTAGTGTCCGTCCGCCGTGAATGAATACGAGATTCCAGTATGTTTCGGCTCGATAAAACTGTCATTGACGGGATTGTAAAAGCCCTATATCCTCGGATCAGCACACGCGTCCCTCCCATCGTGTCTTTGCCGTCGCCGTCGCCAATTGTCTGCATCTCTCTGCCTGTTCCAAGAATAGCAACGTACCGGTCCCGTCAAAACCTGTGCGGATTTTGTCGACCACGTCCCGACCAGTTTTGCGTTGAGTGCCGAAGCTGAGGAGATGAGGCATGCGCCTACGATGAGTAGCGATTGCAATGAGCGTGAAGACATTGTTGATTGTGAATGAGTGTGGTTGTCGTCTCGAGAAACGAGGGTTCATTCAAGTTTAAGGAGGTTTCGAGGAGTTCCGTCACCAGCCACAGTTTGCGACGCCACAACGCCTATCGAGTTTTACCCCTGCCGAAGATCTGTCGAGGCTTGGCGCGCTGCTTGTCTTTTTGGGTGACTTTCTCTCGCTTGGAGCTTCACAAGTGAGGTCCCTCGGTCAAGTCATGTCATGATATATCATAGAAGCCCAGCAGAAACTCCATCTTCAATCATCTCAGAAGAGGATTGAAATACAAAAAGCTGAAAAACAACCACTGACTACCCTATGAGTTGCATTGGGGTCTTCGAAGATCTTGGATCAGCAATGGCTTCATCAGCTGCACTGAAAGCAGCAAAGAAAGAACTGAGAACGCTGATGAAAAACAAGCTATCAAGTGTACCATCAGCATCTATTGATGCTCAGAGTAAGCATACTTATCGATGGTCAAGACAAAACTGATAAAAAGTACAGGTGCTGCCATCTTCAAGACTGTGACAAGCTTCAAGCCATATCAAGACGCAAAGCGAATCGGTGTTTACCTCTCCATGCCAACAGGCGAGGTCCAAACAGATGCTATTGTGCGCCATGCTCTTCAGTCTGGGAAACAGGTCTTCGTACCTTACCTTCATAAGGCTCAGAACCCACCTCCCGACACGCCTCGATCAGTAATGGAAATGGTGGATCTACTGTCCTTATCTGATTATGAGTCTTTGAAAAGAGACAGCTGGGGAATACCTACCATCAGCTCAGAGACCGTAGATCAGCGAGAACATGTACTGCAAGCCTCGACTAAGGAGACCAAACCACTGGATTTGATTTTGATGCCTGGCGTAGCTTTTGATCTTGACCCAAACACTGGATATATCAGGCGGCTTGGTCACGGAAAGGGCTTCTACGACTACTTCCTACACAGATACGTGCAAAGTAGAGGGTCACGGATGAGTGAAGCGACGAGTCCAGGAACAGATGTAATTTTGTGTGGTCTGGCTCTTCAAGAGCAATTTCTGGATACCAAGACCGGGTCTTCAGTGCCCGTAGGAGACCATGATAACTTGTTACACAGTCTAGTAGTGGGTGATGGAAAGCTCTTGGGAGGTCCTTCCAGGGAATAGAATTCGAGTACCAATGAACCTGAAGACCAATCGAAACTCCGCCGACGACTGTGCGCAATCACTTGGTACTTTTGTCCTTGCTAAGACCAAATTGCAGTCCGATAACGCCTTTTGATTCCGTCTATCCGTTCAAGCTCTGAATCAACGAAACATTGTCTCCCTTCAGTAGTATTTGTCCTGGCACATATTAGCTTATTGTAAGCTCTATATTTTGATTCAGTTCCTCACCCAAAGATCTCCGGCTCTCCTCACTTGTCTTTGTTGCTTGCTTGACCTCCACTGCGTCGTCGATAACAAGGTTCATGAACTCATCAAAGCCCTATCATGCCTGTCAGCTTCGAACCAATACTGTTCCAGTGCAAGGCCACTGACTCTGATCTTGCCCTCGATTCTGATAGCCAACTGCTCGTATAACCAAATCTGAACTGTCGATCGCTGCTGGAGGAGCTTGAAGATGAAGTTTATGGGGGGGAGAAGGACCTTGCGTCCACCGCCTCCGCCTCTGTTCATGATTGCCGAAAGTTGAGTCTTTCTTCAGGAATTATAGAACCTTCCGAATCTGGGGCTGTCGATTTAAGAAGTCGAGAGCGGTGCTGCTAAATCGTCGCGTTGCTTTGAAGCATGCGAAAAGGTGCAGTCGCGATTCACGAGCCTTTGAACGAGGCTGCCAAAAAAGAACGGCGCTAGCGGGCTGGCGGGGAAGGCACGACCACTTCAACTTCGGCTGCACAATCATCATCCCAAAAAAACAAACAAGACTCCTCCCCCACCATACAACACGACATCGCCTCTTGAACACTCAAGTACCTCGAACTTTTGTCACAACCGACTGGGCTATCTTCCACAGCTATTGTATGCCTCTCCACATCTGAGCGCACTGTTCTTCTGCATTCCACTCTACCCCTCCACCATCAGATGGTCGCCATGGTCTCGAATGGCACCAGCCCCGTGGGGGCTTTCGCACCTGTACTTACTGCTATGTCCACCATGCGCGATGGACAGAGGGAACAGAAGAAGGCGGCGCATGCGTTCCTAGAGAGCTTTCAGAAATCGGTAGGTTGTAGGAGGGCTGTGGCTGCGACGTCGATCAATGAGGCTCACCAATCTCGTAGGTGGAAGCGTGGCAGGTCACCATCGGCATCCTACAGTCAAATGCAGATGCAGAGGCTAAATTATTTGCGGCTACAACGTTGAGAGGAAAGGTAGGATAACTAGACGATATGCATAAGTGCAGACTGGGCTGATGGTGCTAGATTACCTACGACGTCTCCCAAATACCAATTGAAGCGTTGCCGTCACTCCGCGACCAGGTTCTGGAGCTTCTGAAAACTTTCGCGACTGGACCAAGACCCATCCGAGTTCAACTATGCGTATGTTTGGCTATTCTGGCAATACAGATGACTGGTTGGAAGGATGTAGTACCAGCAGTCGTTTCCGCCTTGGGCAACAACCCCGATAGCCACGCTTGTATTCTGGATTTCCTCAAAGTCCTTCCCGAAGAAGTCACCGAGGGACGCAAAATCAATTTGACTGTATGTGGGCCGAAAATCACCATCCTCCGAGAATCTACAACGACGCTGGGAGGGCGAGAGAATAAGTGTATCAAAGTCTAATGCGTTGAATTAGGAAGCGGAGCTGCAAGCAAGGACACAAGAGTTATTGGGGGATAATGCCACTGTTGTCGTCCAGATTCTGATCAGCTACGCCCAATCCTCAGGTTTGTGAGCCCCAACTCTTGGAGTCATCTTTTGGCTGATCAAATGCTAGACACTGCAGCAACCAACCCACAGCTACTCGAAGTTATAACATCATGGCTACGTGAGGTACCGGTAGCTGATGTTGTAAACTCTCCACTTTTGAGCGTTGTACTCAACGCTTTGGACAATGATCGGTCATTCGATGCTGCAACGGACTGCCTTTGCGCAATCTTTAAGGAAACTCGTGATGTGGACGATAATCTTTCAACAATCCAGATCCTTCTACCACGAGTGATCGCTCTTCAGCCTCGAATTGCACAAGCTCAGACAGAAGAAGATACCGAGGTGTTCAAAGGCATCACGCGCATCTTTGCTGAAGCTGGCGAAGCATGGGTTGTTCTCATTGCGCGTGATCCTGGAATTTTCCGCCCCCTTGTTGAGGCCGTTTTGGAATGCGCTGCCAGGGATATGGATAGAGATTCGATTGCTCTGACGTTCATTTTCTGGTATGAGTTGAAGCTATATCTCGTTCTGGAGAGATATATCGAAGCTCGCATGCAATACATGGACGTTTATTCCAAGCTTGTGGATGTTATGCTGAAGGAGCTTGAGTTTCCGTCGGCAGATGGACCAAATCCACTAGATCTCTTTGATGGTGATCGCGAAGCCGAAGAAAAATTCCGCGAGTTTCGACACCACATGGGCGATGTTTTGAAGGACTGCTGCGAGATCATGGGTGTGACAGAATGTCTGTCTAAAGTCCTGGATCGGATCAAGGCTTGGATGAGCTCGTACGCTGCTATGGCAACTCATGAATCAGTTCCTCATTGGCAACAACTTGAAGCACCACTTTTCAGTATGCGAGCTTTGGGTAGAATGGTTGATAAGGACGAAGACATTATACTTCCACAAATAATGCCGTTGATCATTCAGATTCCACACCACGAAAAGCTTCGGTTTGCTACCATTATGGTTCTCGGTCGTTACACTGAGTGGACTTCCAACCATCCCGAGCTTCTCGAATCGCAGTTCACATACATCGTCTCCTCCTTCGAAACCGACTCCAAGGAGATTGTTCGAGCTGCTGCCATGGCAATGAAGTACTTCTGCACAGACTGCAAACATCACCTTGGTGGCCAGGTGGTACAATTACAACATTTCTACAACCAAACCCTCGACAAATTGCCTGTTGCCAGTCAGGAGGAACTGACGGAAGGTGTAGCATCGGTCGTTGCGGTTCAGCCTCCAGGGCAGATTTTCGACCTTCTGAAGCTCTATTGCGACCCTCTCATGGCTAGGCTAATGGCACTCGCCAATCAAGCCTCAGACGACGAGGGCAAATTGGCTGTCGCAGGTAAGTTTCCATCGCCTTTACACAAATGCGTAGGGCTAACGTAACCTAGACCATCTCCAATTGATCACACTCTTCATCCAGAACGTGAAGCCATACGTCGAACCTGGTCAGGAGAACCCAGCAGTCAGATACTGCCAAGAGATCTTTCCTATCTTATCGACGATACTCGACACCTACATCACATTCACGCCAATTTGTGAACGAATTTGTCGCAATTGGCGCCACATGGTTATCTCTTACCGAACGGCGATCGCCCCAATACTTCCCGCAATGGCAACCAAACTTGCCAGCGGATTTGCCACCTCAAGACAAGGTTGTTTCCTTTGGGCCACAAGCGCTGTCCTGCGCGAGTTTTCCGAAGACCGAGAGCATGTTGATGACCAGACTACGGAGGCCATATATACATTTTTTGAGGCTCAATCGACAAATATGCTCCGGATCATGAACGATTTGCTTCCTCAAGAGACGCCGGACGTGATCGAGGATTTCTATCGCCTCCTCGTCGATGCTTTGCTCTACTACCCACACAAGCTGGTACACTCTCAACTCTTCACACCTATATTCCAGGCTGGTGTGTCGGCCTTGGCCCTTGAGCAGCGGGATCCCCTCATCGCTGTCCTCCACTATATTCGAGATGTGATCGGGTACGGTGGTGAAAATCCCCCAAGCTCAACAAACGCCGCCAACCCTCCCGAAATCCAGAGCGTGGTCCAGCAGCTCATCCTGTCTCAGGGCGAAGAACTTGTTAAGCAAATTCTTGCTGGCATGATGATCACGTTCCCGGATGACTGCTTTTCAGACGGCAGTGGAGCCTTGCTCGGTCTGTTCGAGCTGATGCCCGAGGCAACTGCTGCTTGGGTCGATAAGACTGTCCGTATGTTGCCTGCTGGAACGGTGAGCGAAGCTGAAATCGATCGCTTGATGGCTGGTATCCGATCGCGTCTGATAGAAGGGCGGGAGGGCGTCCGGAAGGTCCGCAGCTTGCTCCAGGATTTCACCAATAACTACCGAAGACGATATGTTGCGCCTCGTGACGGTTTGGGCAGACTTGAACCGGAGAGGTTCCGGTTCAGTTCCTAAGTCTCTTGGGACCAGTCCTTCTTTCTTTTATATTTTCAGTGTTATACGGCATAGCGAAGGGGCGGATAATATCGCGTTCCAACAATTCAAACGCAATCGTGTGAAAGGGGAGCAGTGAAGGTAAATGAGCGGAAATACTGAGCTGTCTGGGCTGGCGGGAGTTTTGGAATCACGCAAGTTATAAATGGACCAATGTAGGTTGGTCATAGGCATCTGAGCTATAAATGAAGCGTCTGGTGGATGGAATTGGGGGAACTGGGCGATAATACAATCGATGATTTTCACGCTTGTGGAAATAACTTTGGAATGGATGAAGAGAGACATGTGGGAGGTGTGACTGGATTGTGAAAGTACATTATCGACTACTGTGGTAAGACATGTATGGATGATGTCTGTTGACTGGTATGGTAATGATGGTCGACCTTATATGATGCGAGCGAGCGAGAGATACCTGGAGGTCGACTCATTGAGCGGCTGTTGCTACAGAGAATGATAGGAATTATTGGGGATGAGCCAACGGTCCATTGATGATCAGTGAGACTCTTTGAGACAGACTGAACTGACAAATTTCCAATGTTTAGAACCGACCGTCAAGTAGATCTATTGCATTTGTTCAGTGAGCAAGGTCTGATTGTTAGTGCACATGTTCATGTTTCGGTATCAGAATGTGAATAACTTTCACTTTTATCTGTCTAACTGAATTGAATTGACTTGCTTAATAATCATCTAGCTCATATTGGCAATATTTCTAGCTACGGTGTGTTTTCAAATTCCCGTTTGTCCTTGCGGCTGACAATCGGTCATCCTCCGAGCTCCAGCTCAAGGTCCGGTCCAAACCAAAGGTACTCGCAAATCTCGCCGGAGATGCCTTGAAGAGCAGGCTCTTTTCGACAAAGTCCGCAAAATTATCCGGCCTGTCAGCAACGTTCCTACTCTCGCCTTCCGAATAGCTCAAAGCAATGTCAATCACCATCTTCCTATCTCTCTTCGTGTCGAATACCTCGGCGTGGTTCAGACCTTTCAGCCACATCACATCCAATGGTCCACCGGTCCACTTCGTTGTCTTCCACGTACTCCCGTCTCGTTTATCTTCAAGCGCCTTGACTCCCTTGGGGCGAGTTAGATATTGTCCAATGGCATCCGCTGCGACGATGATGTCCAGCTCGCTTAGCATGATTGTCCATCGGCGGCCCTTAAGGTCTTCTTTCCAGAGGATGTTATCAGGCCAGCAGAATCTCCGAGCCAGTGTATGGGCTGCGCCCATGTCAGTCGAAGCAAAATAATACATCTGATGCTCAGAAGCTGATTTTGGTGGACGCCGAGTGAAGTTGTATGTCATGTCTGGAAGGTGTAGTAGGAAAGACACTGGGTCGATGAATATGACATCGCTTATCCGGGCGTTAAGCGAGGGATCGCGAAGCATTTGTGCAGAGATGATGGTCCCGTATGAATTGGCCATGAGACCAAATCGAGACCAGGAGTGTTGATCGAGGATGGAGCGAATCTCGGAGCGCATGTCGGCTGCGGAGAGTGCTGCGTGGGTCATCCGGAAGGAGATTGGAAGGATCTCTAGGACGATAATGCCGATTTGGCCATCTTCTGGGCTTGATTCATGGTTAAGAGCGTTCGCTAGCTCGGCAAAGAAATCTCCATATGTGTGTAGGATACCGATTCCGTGGATGTAGAGGATGGGAAGTTTAGTCTTGGAGGTGTGAGGTCGATACCAGTATGATATGTGTTTGGCTGGGGACTTGTAAGGTGATAGTATTGTCTGGGGACGGAACGGGAAACTGGCGAACCATTGTTTGGTTGCATAGTGTTGGTATCCATGATACCACATGATGAGAGCGGCATATACGTCGGCTCCACCAACACCTAGGACGTAGAAGAGTAGAGGCTTGTGCGAGATGTTGACCGGATCGAGCGAGAATCTCAGTGTCTTCACAGCTGAATTCTTTCCGGGCGAGAATTTCATGTCGCCCGGAAGTATTTCCTCCATGAGATCAACATACTCTTCAAGTTCTTCGTCCTCATCAGGACCTCCAAAGCCGATGTCCAGGAAAGCTCAGCAGATCCACTCTTTGACATTGTCTCGTCTAATACTCTCGATCGGCGCTCCTCGATGCCAGAGCGAAACATACCTCACTGGATTGGTGATCGTTGAGATACATTTGTTGAACAGGTCACGGCGCTGGCTTCGGGTGCTGGCATCAACTTTCAGAGCAACTCCATGTACTGCGTGTGACATTGGCAAGTACACCGCCAGGAAGAATAGAGACTCGGCTAGAAGCCATGCTTCCAGCGCGGTTGGTAGACGTTGAAATGGAAGTAGATTGAAGGTTACGACGATGCAATATCCAATGCTGAGAGGAGCGATACTCTGGAAGTACCAAGCGAATATTCGAGAGAATATGAGTGTGCCTCGAGAACTTGGAAGCATCTTGAAGGAGGGTGAATTCAAGCTGTCAGACAGCCTTCTTGTTTATTTTCGGTTGTGTCAAGGCTGAGAAATCATTCGTATATAAGGTCTCCCGGATGAATTTCAGGTTGAGTTAATCCTTCTGAAGCTGAGGCTGAGCGACGGAGTCACCCCAGAATCGCAGCCTGATGTTGAAGATGCGAGGCTCGCAATGAGGCAAACGCAACGTTATTCATAGGCAGGCTGTCACAAAATAGGAAAGAGGTTGGGGGCCATATGCAGTTCATTGATCCTTCGGTCACAGGGCCAATTGAATGTGGGGCCAAGCGCTGTGGCGTTCCATCCTCCCCCCTTTACACTAAGCGAGACATAGCTTCGAGTCGCTCTAGAACCAATATTTCAGACCGAAAGGGCATTTATTATGCATGCCAACCTTCAGCCTTACCATTTGGAATCCCTCGCCGTCTCATAGGTGAATATACCGCTAGAACAGGTGTCAGAAGTTCGATCTGCAATGACAGCGGGACGGGGGGAATGATGGAGCCTCATCATTTTACCCGGACCAGCTCCCAGCCTTGTTACATTTGGGCTCACATATGTTCGTCGCGGCGATGGGAATATTACAGACGGACACCTACACTTCTTTGCGGATGTTGTCGAAAGTTCCCTACTAAGAAAGACGTACATTGTCTAGTCAATCCTCGTGCCTTTGGCAAGTATGATCGACTACCCGATAGCAATCGCATCTCAGGAGCATCTTATATCGGGCTTCGTACGGGAGCCTGACGGTAGAGGGACTCTCAGCATCCTTCTTAGTTGTCTTACTGTCCTTTTACTCAACACATGGACAGTGCTGCATCTGAACATTCCTCCGCACAGCACGCCATGGCGCAATTATTTACACAAAGTCAAGTGGTGGATCGTCGCCATGATCTGCCCTGATGGTCTTGCTGTCAGCTCTTGCGAACAGTGGAGGAATGCTAGAAGATCCGTAAAAGCTTTGAAGAAGACGTACCCTTGGTGGACTGTTACGCATGGATTTTATGCCGAGATGGGAGGGTACAGAGTCATATCTGCTACTACACATGACCAGATGTATATCTTCCGTGTGAAAGAACTTATATGGTGGGTTCTCCCTCTATGGCGGTTTTGCTTGGGTGCGCAGAACACGGAAATGAGGCCTCTTCAAGGTTATCGAGAATTTTAGAGCGATCAGAAGCATTCCCTCTTGATTTTGTATCCCAGGATGACCAAACAAGGGATACTGACAATTCCCGAAGTCAGCCTTGACGAGCTTCATGACAAAAGTAATGCGGACTGGCTAGTGAAAGGTATCGCATTGGTGCAATCGACATGGTTCATGCTTCAAATATGTGCTCGAGTCAATCAGCACCTTCCGATCACAACACTTGAACTTGCAACTGTTGCATTTATCGGCTGCACAGGCTTGATGTACTTTTTCTGGTGGCATAAGCCCATGGATCTCGAGACCTTCACACCCATCCCGGACCCTGGTCTGACATCCGCACAGCTTTGCAGGTTGGCTCAAAGCATATGCCTACTCCACGAAGTCTCGGAATGGTACCGGCCTCCTCCAAAAGAAGCACACGATCAAGGCTGGGATTGGTTCTGGTTTGAGAAGCCGATGGTTCTCATGCAGCTGGAGGTTATCAGCAGAGGAGACAAAGTGCCAGCAGATTTGCGGGCTGTTGTGAAGGACAACTTCACAGCACATGCCCGCATAACCTCGTGGTTCATGCCTGCTGTAAACGAAAGCCACAGTAGTGAATGGGGTCCTTGGGATCACCTATGCGTATTCTTGGTGGGGACCTTATTTAACGGCATCCATTGTGCTGCATGGAAATTCAGCTTCCCGACACCGACGGAATCTTTGCTCTGGAAGATCTCAACATGTATCATGTTGGGAGTTATTTATCTTTGGGTGCCATTTTCGGGCTTGACTTACTGGCTGCCGAACCGGGGATGGCTAAAATCGATCCCGTACTGGTTTGCGACTTTGATATATTTTCTGGCGCGCATGTATTTGCTTGTAGAGGTCTTCTTCGGCATGAGAGCTATGGAGCCGGCGGTCTTCCTGACTGTAGAATGGACACAATACTTTCCGCATGCAGGATAGCGACAGAGCCAGAACGTTGTGTAATTTAAGTCTCAGAGACAGGGAAGAAGAGCATCGATTCGATATCCCACACCGATCCCGTGGGAATCTTCAAAGAACAAAGTGCCCATCCGAGAAAATAAGCTTAATATTTAAACAGAGTGGTGTCTTGCCGAGTCTCAGATGTATAACCATTTCGTTTTGACTATTGCTCTTTCAGTTGAGTAAGATATGTTTTATGGTAAGAAAAGGTCATCGTGTATTTCAACTAACGTATTAAGAGTTCTGTGGCCCTTACGTAAAGATGCCCGTCAGCGGCAGGCTGATTCGATGCTGTGTCATGTTTCACGGCTGTCGCTGGTTGGACAGTTTGGGCAAAAGTGGGAAACGTGGGGAACACACAGCCCAATTCCCATACACCACACTGATTGTGATAGATACCCAAATAAGGAAAAAAGCTTAAATCGTTCTGATTTGTGGCTCAATGGTCTAGTGGTATGATTGTTGCTTCGGGAAATTAATCCCTCTCTTTCTCTAGAGAATGACTGTGACAGGCGTAAGTCTACTGAAGGATACACTTCAGCGTATACCCGGTGCTAACTGAACATAGCCCGGGTTCAAATCCCGGTTGAGCCCTCTTTGACATCCTTTTTGCGATTCGAGGTCTTTGTCCCCCCGCCTTTTGTTCTGTCGCTCTTTGATTGCCTTTTTATATGCATCTTTGTTATTGATTGGTTCTGGTCCTTCTGAAGATTGTGAGACGCCTCAGCGTTTTCGGGGGCTCAGCATACGTTGCCTGAAGGAATCGTTCCAATTGATGGAAGCGAAAGCCCCGAGGGTAAGTTGGCCTTCAGAAAGAAAGGGAATCTATTCCAACCAAATTGGATTTATTTTTCGACTCAACTCCCAGCGACTTTCTGCCGACAGTACTTTTGCAGGATCCTCAAGAAAAGTGGCGTTCAAGCTCTATTCTGTCCTAGTTCTTCTATTAGCAACCCTTCTGGGAGACCTTGCTCCATGACTTTAATACACAAAGCTGGTTCTGTAGCCCGTCTTTTTATCGTTGTATGGCTGGATTGCAAGAGAATAAAATGTAATATGAGGTATGGGTGTGCTCATTTGACCATCCCCCATTTCTCCACCTTTTCAGGGGCTAATAAAGACATTCCATCGTTTCTCGGATGTCAGAAGTATCCGTTGAATTCCTTTCAGTCTGTCGCAACATCTTGTGTCGAGGCCCTGGAGTGATCAAGGTGGCTTGCAGGTGTTGACAGTTCAACATGCCGCAGTGGCTGAACGAGTCTCTTCATGAGCTCAGTAAGAAGTGAACCATAACAACGTGGTCAAAGACAAACTTTTGAACATTCCTTTACATTGCGCGAGCTGGGTGCAATTCATCATAGTCCCGTTTGCCTTATGGCTTTAATGTTGACTTCGCTTGAGTGGTAACCGAACTTCTTCTTCCACTCACAGTTAACACGGTATCAAAACTTTATCGCAACCCAAGCTACCCGAATGAGGACTTTGACTACTATTATAATGGATGATGGCGTATTTTCAGAGATCTGTAGTCATCTACAACGCCACTTGCGGAACGTATGTCTATATGCTTGCTATTACTTGTTGAGCGATTTCCAAGTCACGAAAGTATCGTGTGATTGAATTACCGTGACTATCGTAACCACAAAATCTACGAGGCAGATTTTTATCTCAAGAATGTTTCGCATGAAGGGTAGTATACTAAAGGTAATAAAGCTGAAGGACAAAATTGTGTCATTGCAAGCAATTTAATAGTCTCAGGCCACTAAAAACAGCCACTCTTTGAAACCTTGAACAGAGCAATTTGCAAATCACCTCACAGTCCGTTTTCCATGCATTTTCGCCTTATTGAAGCTGTACAGACCGCGACAATCGATACATATTTCTATCATTGCGCAAAACCCAAATTTGTCACACACAGGGTGAGTTCATGAGGGCCACTGAACGAAATTGAATGTTCGCCAAATTTTTGATGACCTCACCAGTGATCTGTTCAAGGATATTTACTTCGTTTATGCACCCTTGTGTAAACAGTAGAAAGTGGAAACATCTAAATTTGAGAAAGGAAAAAAGGAGTAATTAACACAATAGGGCCCCTTTTGACCTTCCTCGCTTCTCATCTGTCAAAGACCCTGATTGCTAAATTTCTGGAGGTTGCACATGCTAGTTCACTGGCTCCCTTGCGTCAAGCCGCGATGACGTAGGCTCAACGCCAGTCAAATCAACATCGCGAGGTCCAGCCAGCTATTTCAGTGAACTAACTTTCTTTCCGAAACTTAACACCGGGGCTCTTGTCGTCCTATTTATTTAGGAACCATCAAACACCGGCCGGAATGTCTTCCTCGAACAGTGATCCCTCGTTGGCGGCTTCACAACAGTTTGAGGTTGTCAATGCGCCCAATATCAACGAGCCTGAAATCACAGAAGCTGCACCTGAAGAACTTCCCACAGATAGCCATGCACTTGCAAATGTGGACCATGACGAGAAAGGAGCTGCCCAGATTGATCATGGACATGCTGAGGTGAAGGACTTAGGATGGAACGACCACCCATCTGATGTGCCAGCACCCCTAGTTGGAGGATTGCCAAATGAGGAGCTATGGACACTTATTAGGCGGTTTAATAAGGTAGATTCTCATACTTTCGAACACATATTTTAATTCAAAACAGGACTGACTTTCGCAGCAAATGTATCACGTCAAAGCCCTTCCTGAGCCACCTCTCGGCGGACTGGATCTCAACATCGCAGACGAAGAAGAGTTCTCTCCAGACAAATTGAGAGCCAACATTGAAAGACTTTATATGACCGTTGGTGTTGGTATGGTAGGATTCTGGAAACACATCGCTCGGCTCCGATCATGGCGAGAACGGAATCGAACATTGGCTTTCGCGGCAGTGTACTTCGGAACTTGGGCATTCGATTTCTTGGTCCCAACAATAATCGCATTTCTGATGGTGCTCATTATGTACCCACCAGCCAGGACATACTGCTTCCCACCTGCTCCGATTGCCTTAATTGACTCCAAAACGGGTGGCATCAAGAAGCCAACAGCTGGTGTGCTTGGAAGTGATAACAGCTTAACTGGAGCTCCGGAGAAGCACCAAGGAGAGGCGGTAGAACAAGAGGCCAGTAACTTTGTCAATGGATTCACTTCCATTGCGATCAGCAGTGCTACTGGAAAACATCCTGGAGGTGACCAAAGTGACGATGCAACACCGAGCAGCCTCGAGTCCAGAGCTCCCGATCCTACACACTTTGCCATAGGAGCAGCCGATGCTAAGGATAAAGCAGCCGGGGGAGAGCCAAATGCTGTGCATGACAAGACCAAGGAGCCCATGTCGGCTGCTATGTGGTCCAAAGCTAGACCAGTCATGCATGCTATCGCTGATGTTAGTGATGGCTGGGAGAGGTTTGGCAACGCATTATCGCCGACTGCACCATTTCCAAAGGAGAAACCTCGAATGAAATTGGCCGCTGTATGTCCTAATTCACGATTCCAACGGCAATTCGACATCGAGCATTCGCTGATGACTTACAGGTTCTTGTACCGATTCTTCTCATCTCATTGTTTACAAACTCCTACATGTTCATGAAGATGAACGGGTTGTTTGCCGGATTCGGATTCTTTGCGGATCCTATCATCTGGAGGGCGGCGTCATACCTGAATCGGAAGTTTCCCCACTGGCAAAAGCTTCTCGAGATCAGGAACACACTACTCAAAGGTGTACCTACTAACGCCCAGCTCACGGTTACGCTTCTTCGTATAGGCGAGGTAAACAAAGCGCCTCTACCTCCTCCACCATATTCAGGGCCACCACCACCAAATGCCGCTCATGAGACTGCAGGTCAGAATTTGGAACATCTTGGTGTGTGTACAGTTTCCATCCTATCTTTAGTACTAACAGGTTCAGAAGGTGTTCCCAATGAGGAGATAGCCGATGCCGTCCACCCAGATGCTGCGGTAACAACCGGTACAGATGTGGCACCCAAGAAGAAGCAACATGGGCGGAGGATTCTCGCTGCAATCAAGGGTGTCGCTAAAGGCGGCGTTGAGACAGCTCTCGGCACCGATCGACTCAAGGCTGCGGCTGGTGGAGAGCATGCTAAGAATCGGCTTGGTGTTTTGAAATCTGGGGGCATAGATCGTGCAGGCCCAGTAGACTTCCCTTGCCGATTCAAGGGAAAGAAAGGACATGCATATATCACATCAACAGCCACTACGCCAGCTTTGAGTTGGACGACTGAGAAAGAGGATGTTGATCCTGTTTTCTCCATAGCAATTTCTGATATTCAGGTTAGTCTCAACAGTATCGAAAAGACGAGACTAGCTGACTTTAGACACAGGAAATCAAGAAAGTCGGAGGTCTTGGATGGAAGACTAGACTTGTCGTGGGGTGGGCAACCTCGAGAGACATTGCCGATGGTATTCTCATTATCGACAAGCAAGGAAGCAAGAAGCAACTCACGGCTATGGAACTTCGGGAAGAGCTTTTCAATCGTCTTATCACTATGGGAAATCAGATGTGGGAAGCCTGGTAAGAAGAACGAAAAGTAACAAGGGGGTTTGTCTATTACGGCGCATATATACACCTGTCTCGGAGAGACACATAGAAGCAATGAATTTGATTTCGGGTATTGTGAATTCTAGCGAAACTGATTAAGCGTGCAAGTGCTTGTCACTTCGACTCGATGAATTCTAGGAAGGTCAACAAGAAACCCCCTACAAGAAGACCCCACTTCCCCTGCACTCGCGATTACACCCACGTGACTCGATCCTTGAACCGCGACTTCAGCGCGTCAGCCTTCCGAAGTTACATACTGTGGAACTTCGAAATAAGTTCGACTCAACCCTAGAACACTCAACAATTGCTTTGACGCATTGTCCTGCTACCATACCATACAATCGCGCGATGTTTGATACCCGCTGCGCATACAATTAGATTATTCGAAAAATGTCGTCCAAGGCGGTGACTCGAAAGCGTAGCAGAGCCCAAGTTCAGGAGGAAGACGAGCTAGCACCAGAGCAGGACACGGCACCCCTCTCGAGTACCAAGAAGAGAAAGCTGAACGCCGATGGCTTATCCCCTCCAATAGGAGGCAGATTTGGTTCTATCAAGCGCTCAATTGGTGGTCTGTTGGGCTTCAGGAGGACTGAAAAGGAGAATCTCCTACAGGATGGCGAGCAAGATGAACTGGCCGAGGAGGATGTCGACAACGATGCGGCGGACGATCAGCGCGCCAAAGATATATGGGAAGTTGAGGATTCAGAGCCCGAGGAGGCAATTTTAAAGAGACGTAGCTCGGGGCGCAACACAGTCGAAGCAACACCAAAGAGCGCGGAGGCGGCAAAAAGGAGCAGTGCGCAATCCAGAAAGGGCAGAGGGAAGTCTGGCAGCAAGGGTGATGATATATGGGAGGTTCCAGAGTCTCCACCCAGGCCTAATAGAAGTGCTTCTACAGCAGAGCGGGCAAAGGCTCTTTTGGCGCCACCAGGAGAGCAGTCAAGCCCCCAGCCACCGAAACGAACGCCTGGACGGCCTAGAAAGTCGGACATATTGAAAAATGCGAAGAAGCTTTCGAATCAGGCCATAAGAGAGAAGATGATGTCGGCAGCTGGTGGCGGATCGGAAGATGAGGAGGAGGGCGATACTGCAACCCCTACGAGAAGACGTAGGAGAAAGGACCATGTTGAGCAAGACGCTGATGCTGAGCCAACACCAAAATCTGGAAAAGCATCTGTGACGAAGAAACGGGGCCGACCAGCGCAGGTACAAACCGTCGAGGAAAACAAGGCACCGAGAAGTATTCTGACGCCCGTCAAGCAAAGGGCTGGGAGGGGAAGAAAAAGCGTTGTGTTTGATGCCGGTGATGAGGTTGATTTGGGGTTCAAGGATCTACCATCATCCGCGGCAACAACGAAGTCCAACAAATTCAAGAAGTCAATTCCTAGTCCATCTGCAAGTCTTGCTTCAAAATCAAAGATCAAAGCTGTGGAATTAAATGAAGATCCTGGAGAAGGTAGCCAGGAGGAGGAAGTAGTAGGGGAGGAGATGGAAGAGGTGGAAGTGGAAGAAGAAGCAGACGACGAAGAGGAGTCTGATGACGTTGATGATGAGATGTGCGAGATGTGTTCCGGCCTTGAGTCAACAAGAAAGAACCCTATTTTGTTCTGTGATGGTAAGGATTGCAACTTTGCAGTTCACAAAGAATGCTATTCAGTTGCAAGAGTACCGAGAGGGGACTGGTTCTGCAGAGATTGCGAGCCCGAGGACGAGGAGATACAAATCAAACAGTTAAAAGCTGTCGTCCCGGCGGTCGGAACCTTCAACGTCCCTACTATTGAAGGTTTCGACGGCCATTTGAGACATATGCAACGCATTATTTTAGACAGATTGACTGGTCAGCGCCGGACTAAACTACGAGGTCACGAGGAAGAGATGCAGAAGGTTCACCAGGTCGTTGAACAGACAGTGCTGGCTGGTGAGGGGAACTCGATGCTCGTGATTGGAGCCAGAGGTTGTGGCAAAACAACAGTATGTCCAATGTGGCACAGCTTTTCAGGCCTAGCTAAAATCTTTCTAGCTCGTGGAGTCCGTTATCTCAGATCTCGGGAAAGAACACAGAGACAGCTTCCATGTTGTTCGATTGAACGGCTTCATTCATACTGACGATAAATTGGCTCTGAAAGAGACCTGGAGGCAGCTGGGCCGTGAGATGGAATTGGAAGATGATGTCACTGGCAAGGTGAGACATCTCGCTGCTCTTTACCTGCGCACTTCTAACAAGCTTGCAGACGAGCAACTACTCCGATACACTGGCTTCACTTCTCGCTCTTTTATCCCATCCCTCAGAAACATCCAGTTCAGAGCCCGAGCAGACTGCCAAATCTGTTATATTCATCCTAGATGAATTTGATCTTTTCACGACGCATCCACGCCAGACTCTACTTTACAACCTGTTTGACATAGCACAGGCAAGAAAAGCTCCAATCGTTGTTCTTGGGTTGACAACGAGAGTCGATGTAGTTGAGAGCCTAGAGAAGAGGGTCAAGAGTCGTTTCAGTCATCGTTATGTGCACCTCTCATTACCTCGCAGCATTCCAGCGTTCTGGGATGCCTGTAAGGGTGGCCTCTTTATCGAAGCAGATGAAATAGATGATGAGAGCTTTGGCTGCGGTGGCCCCGGCCAGGATGATTTCATCTCGTTCTGGCATTCAATGGTCGAGGTGAGAAGCTATCGTAATTATACATCCGTCCGTATGTTAATAGATTTAGGATTTATACAGCAAAGATGCAATCTTCAAGCATCACGTCGAATCAGAATTCTACCGATCGAAGTCTGTCCCATCATTTTTCACCTCATGTATCATCCCAATCGCGAACCTGGCACCGGAACAACTGCCTCTCTCAGGCAAGGCATTTACGAACATGCTATCCGCCCCTGATTCCAAATTACACATCTTGCAAGGACTTTCTGAGCTAGAGCTTGCACTCCTTATCGCCGCTGCGCGCCTCGATATCATCCTAGATACAGATACCTGCAATTTTGCAATGGCCTACGACGAGTATAGCAACCTAACTTCTCGATACAAGATCCAGACTTCAAGTTCTGGAGTCACGGCCCTGGGGGCCAGCGCAAAGGTATGGGGCCGCGATGTTGCACTAGGAGCGTGGGAGAGACTGGCAGAATACGGATTACTTGTTCCTGCAGGGATCGGTGGTGGCGGAAGGGACTTTGGAGCAGGAGGCCGCATGTGGAAGATCGATGTTGGACTTGAAGAGATAACGGGAAGCGTCGATAGCTTGAGTGGGGTGATGGCCAAATGGTGTCGCGAGATCTGAAATCATAGGCCCTCCAGCCAAGCTACAGTATATCTTTTTAAGTCTCTATTTCGGCAGAGTGAGCTTTTACTCAAACTGTTGTGCTCGCCGCCCGGGTTGGTAAGCTTCGTATCAGTAATGGCTGTTGCATACTGTCATCCTCAACAAAAGTCTTGTTGAAAGCACCGGCGCCAATAACACTGTCTTTTAGTTTCTCCGTTGTATCTTCAATCCACTTCTTTCACATCTGCTCTTCAATGGTTGGCCATTGCTATCATAAGGTCGAAAGTATGGTCGACTTCTAGTCGATTTTCCTCGTTCCCTGGGCTCAGTCCAATCATGGCTGGCCACCTTGTCTGCATTGCAGAAAGCCATTTCTTGGCATCTGAGGTTGTACAAGCACTCTTTCTCCTGCCTTTCCGATCATTGTCCGTAGAAACTGCTCATGCGGCTCAGGGGTCGCCATCAAGAAATGCGTGCATCTCAGCCAGTGCTGACCGCAGTAGGTGGCCTCGCTTAAACCATTCGCTCTCATTGCGACATTCATAGGCGTCGTAGAACGTCCTGTACCGGCCAATTGCAGTTCCTGAAACCTGGCGATTGGTCAAAGCTGAGTTACAGCAGCTATGATGTATCGAATGTGGCCGGCCTCAACCGAATCCATTGGAGCTCCGATGGGATGCTTGAGATGTCCTGACCGAGTGGCAGCTGGTGGCAGCCTCACTTTTAGCAGAGCGGGGTAGGCAAACACTCTTAAGCAGTCACCGCCGTTTGCCTTGTTTTCTCTTTGCGTTTACTCGAAATCACAGATCTTCAACACTGACAGCCCTTCCTACGCAGAACTTCTGATATCACTAATTCAAGCCAAGAAGAATGGATGGACCTCCTAAGGATAACGCACTGGCAACAACAACAAAAGTTGCCGGCTATGGAGGCGACATTGCCAACGTCCTAGTCAATTATGCGATCAGCGCGAAGAAAATCCCACAGGGATTCGAAGGTTGTACTAATATCCTGAATGCTACTGTCACCACTCTTCAACAGTTAGCAAGTCATCTCACGCATGAAGCTGCGGCTTCCTCGAATCGCGCGAGGCTGAGTCGTCAGGGCCTCCAATATATTCAGCTACTTGCCACAGAATGCGCTGCCACTTTGGTCAAGGTTGCTCCCATCATGGCTGATGCGTGTCTGGACCCCAAGGAGCTGAAAGCAAAGCGGAAGTTAGACAGGAAGTCTCTTGTCAAGAGGGACGTTCCGAGACTAGACATGAATGCTTTGGAGCTGGACAAGGTTGCCTTTACAGAGGTGGGTATTGGTTCACCGATTTTACACCTCGACATGACAATAACTTGATCATACGTTTGGTTGGCAGTGGTCGCCTCAACTCTGAACGCTGGGCTCAATTGGTGCTAATTGTCACATAGTCAGTTGAGGATTCAGATTGGCTCTTGGCGGCGGACCCCCTCGAGGATGTCATGGCGAGACTTCACGAGATTCAACTCTATCTCCTCCTTGTACATCAAGTTGTCTCCCTGGGCGACTTATCATCGGTTGGGTGAGAAACTCCAAAAATTTCTATTTGGGGTTCCCTACTTACATCTTTCAGCTCTTCTAACCGAGTCGACATCAAGAGTCTAGTTGACTATCATGCCCGTGTTAAGCGCACAGCAGATCTCATTGGTATCAGATCACCAGACAAGAAGACCGATCGCCGTGCCAGTCGAGACTCCTCCAGCGACAGCGACACTAGGTCTAGCTTGAGTGACAGTGATAGTGACACTCTCACCGACTCCTCCGATTACAAACCAAAAGGGTTCAGAAAATCCTCGCCTAAGTCTCCGCCATTCCGCGCTTCCTCAGGAAGTCGTGGACCACCAGCTCCTCCTCCGCTTAAGCATCCTGCTGCTCGAAGCTGCCCTCCACCACCGCCTCCCGGCTTCGTGCCAATAGGAAGCCCCAATTCGTCGGTACCTAGGCCCCCTTCGGCTCTGGCCAAGAGTAATGCTAGTTCTGACACAGTCAGTATTCTGGGCCAGATACTGATCATGAGCTAATGTTCACAGGCAAAGCCTCCATCATACTCTGAAGCTCACAAGGCTGGTCCCCGAGGAGGGATTCCCAGCTCTGGAGCCTCAACGGTACAGGCCATCGTAGCAGGATCTCCAGCAGCTACGCCGGTGCCATCTCAGCATGTGCATCCGTCTCAAGCTTCTGCTTACCCACCTGAAAAGAAAGAATCACCAGAAGCGAAGGACGGTACTACGTGAGTGGCTGTCAGCAAACATCTCTTTGGTATCTAACATGAGTAGGCCTACTAAGCTTGAACCTCGTCTGTTTGGGACAAAATCGAATAGTCTCGGTTTCAAGATTAAGAGTATCTTTCGAAGTAAACAATCACTAGCTGAGGAGTTAAAGAAGTCACTGGGTGCTTCCGATTCTCACCTGAGAGCATTCGTTCTAAGAGGCCATGAAACGAGACTGATTCCCCATTCGGCATTTCATACTCTGGAAGCCACCCATATTCGTACGATCCTCGCACAACTCAACGACAATACCTGGTACAAAACTTTTACAACCCTGAACCAGGTAGAGCATCAAACCGTGGAGCGCCTTGTGCACCCATTCGTCATGGGTAAAATGCACGAACGTGACATTGTTGTCCTCAAACCTATTCAGGAGAACAAGCCAGGTGCTTGGATGGCGTTGCTACGGGATCTCCTCAAGTTGCACCCGGCACCGCACGGGTCAAATGACCGCATGATCTTGGCAATCATGCGCGAGAAGCTGCTGGATGGTAAACCGTTGCCGCCGATATCTTTTGGTCCTCGAGGAGGCCCGCCGCCGCCGCCTCCCCCTCCAGGATTTGGTATGCCTCCTCCCGATCCATCCATACGACCACCTCCAACGCCATCTGTCCAGCACCGTATCACTAGAATATCTGATCTCTCAATACCACCACCGCCCCTACCAATGCCTTCCAGCATGCCACATCCCCCGATGGGAAGAGGTCCACCAGGACCCCCTGGCCTTGGTGCAAGAAGTACCAATGATAAGAGACCTGTGACGGACCACGCCGCCATGATGGCACTTACAACATATACCGAGTATACTCTTCGTCCAGCTGACCCCATCAACCCAAGCTCACCTCGTACATGGGCACGAGTGGCTATCAATCCAGAGAGCACTGAGCACAGCCTCCTTCTCCAGCGCATCCACGTGTTCCACCAGAAAGGCGGCAATATTATCGAGAAGAAATTCAGGCTAAGCGACGACCAGAACAAGCAATTGACACGCCTCATGGACGAGCTTCAAGCATTCGAGCGAGATTCAGCACGCTTTGAATGGTCGTGGGCCGAGATCAGCTTGTACAATGACGCAGGTGAGATTATGCTCGTCTCTCAAGCTAGCTCTGCAACAGCGACAACAATTCATCTCATTGCTAAACGAATGCCAAAACCATCCTGCAAGCCGATGGATCTGTACAACTCCTTGATCCAGCCACGACCTGCTCTTTCGGGACCTCAGCCACCATCTCCAATTGTTGTTATGAGGCCGGCGAGCCCACGACGGAAGAAGAGTAAGAAGTGTCAAAGAAAGTATAATAGTGATAGTAGCGACTCCGATAGCGATTCTAGCCTCTCAAATTCTTGCAGTGAGCGAGGGGTGAGGATGGCGTTGAGAAGAGACATGGCTAGGAAGATGAGCAGGAAGAGTAGAAAGGCCAAGGCGAAGGCGAGGAAGAACGTGGATAGTGATAGCAATAGCTATTCTAGTAGCAGCTGCAGTGAGTCTGAAGAGGATGTCATTCAGGTCAAACTGGACTTGAAGAGGGGCGACGATGTCGTGAAGATGTTGCTGGATCTCTGGACTCCTCAGCGTCATGGACCGGGAAAGGAAATGCTCACTGTGTGAAGCGGGCAATTACTTCGGCTGTAATTGTGCTTGCAAAGCATTCAAATTTTCCTTTTTTTAAGTGCGCGAGTGTTAAGGTGGGCAGTGGGACTGTTGGGCTGCATTGGTTTTTGTCAAGTGTGTTGTTCACTTCTGCTTCTCGGTCTCTCTAACGATAACGACAATAACGAATCCCAAGACGTTTCATCCTCGTATAGCAGTATGTAATCCATGCTTATTGAGACCATATTAATGACCCCTACATGTAGACTAGTGGACCCCCCACTCAGATATTCGTACTCTCGCCATTCTACAGTAAGAGGATGTGCACAACAAACCTGGACATCGAAGTCCTTTCTTGTGTGGGGCATTTCCGTCTCGCTTAATGGGAAGGGCGGCTTCGATTGTAAGATGCTTCTCTATGTGAGGCATGTAAACAAACGATGGCCGTGAGCCCTACGCATAAGCATAAATCGTGCCTGGATTTATGGCCTTCTTCTTATGCTGCGCAAGATAGACATAGTGTAGCTTCGTCTTGAGCATCAATACAATTATGATACAACCCGATCATGGTGTTACTCTCATGCTTTTTTCCGAAGTCATTCATGGTGGGAGCACTAGTCGACTACCTGTGGACCTTAGCCAGAGGTGTGATAATCTTACTTTCAGTGCTATCTGGATTTGAGGACTTGCATCACCAAATAAATTTGTTTCTTCGGCGACCAGCTGTTAAGAGCTGCAACGTTGCTACCGCGCTAGCGTTCCCACGATCCTTCCTTCCTTCACATTCCTCTTATTACATCACAGCACCCAACCTAGCTCAACACCTTACATCACTACCATTTTTTTTCTGCTAGAGATAGTGAGTCAGTCACTATCCAGCCCCAGGTATATAAAACTCTCACTCTCCCCCAAATCTCTCTTTTTCTCCTTCCATCCTACATATCTTCACACATGCGAACTTGTGTGAAGACTATCGTGCGAGGCGCAATGTCTTCTCTAATTTTCCTTCGCATACCACTCTCCAGGGCCATCGCTCGATCAAAGAGGTGGGCTACTATACAATCTTTGTATCCTCAGAGCTTTCTCTCAGAGATCGCTGTCATTGCTTGCTACTTGGTATCACACTTCCACCTTGTAGCCACAACAACCCGAGTTACCTCCTCACAGACACACATGTGGGAGGTCCACACATCGTGCTTAATCGCAACACTTTTTTAAAGTTGCATTCTCACACTTTACCTGCTCAGGGCTAGCACTCGCAGTCAAAGAAGAAGCTACCTTTCTTCAATTTTTGGTTCTTTCATCTCACCATGTGGTACGGGGAGATGTCATAGCTGCTATGGATTTCAACACTCCTAGTGGTATTAGTCCCCACACATAAAAAACACAAAAACCCACCAAAAAAGACGTTGGGTAATTGGGTTTTAATTAATTAATGTAATTTTGTTGTTGGGTGCTGCCTCGTCTTACATTGTCTCGAGGCAGCGCCTTCCTTTTTTCATTGCGGATGCTGGCTTGCCAGTACTGTGAAGAAGAGAGATCTGATATACGCTCGGGGAAAGAGTGACTGTACCATGTTGCATGTAGTGAGTTTGACCGTGTTCATGCGAGTGTCTCACGTGAAACTTGCAGTCTATCAGTGAAGCGAGTGAAGAACGAATGAATGAATGATTAAAGTAATATTCTCGGCTTACACAATTTCATCTTGATGCACTGCATATTCGTCATACTGGGCCATCTTCATGTCACCTTCATTATGTCCAGCCGCGGCCCCTCTTAAGCCACCTTCAGATAAATCCCTGACGCTGCTCTGGCGACGGTGACTTTGCACGGCGTCTCAGTAGGTTACTTCTAGAGTCTTCCTCGACATCACCAGTGGCATACAACGCTTTCACCTCCTCTTCACTCAAGAACTGCACCGCATCATCATCCGCAAGCTCAATCCCCCATCTGACCTCTCCCCTTGCCGTCCGAAACCACCCCAGTCTTGTCCTAAACGTCTTCTTCGCTCGCAGCCCCGACGCACCTTCTCGTCGAGCAAGTTCCAGATACCTCTCGCTCCCCGCCACCATCATTGTAACATCTGCAATGGTATCGACTCCACGAAGAAGTGGCGAGAAGTATCGATTCTTCAATACAAGGATTGCTATTGTGGTGACGATTAGCCAGGCGAGGATGACGATACAGAGCCACACAGCCACTGCCGACATTCGTAATATCTCCACGGGTTGGGATACAGTCGCGACGATGCTTGGACTGGCAGATACAGCAGCGCGAACTGGACCGACTTTCGTAGCATCAAATTGGGTATCTGGCGGCGCCAGGTTGGCAGGAAGCGTTTCGTTGGGTCTCTGGTAGACCCAGCCACCGGAGCCATCAAGCAGAACATTGTTGCTAGCGAAGTGCTGGAAGAAAGTCGTGAAGGTGATCTCGGCCAGCTCTTGAAGTTTTGTGTGGTTGAGAAGCGCTTCTTGGTTGTGCTCTGCGAGCTGAAGCATAGAATAGGACATGTAATCGAGGTTCATTCCGGGTGCTCGATAGGTGAACGTCCGATCGGTGGCGTCTTCCTGGCAATCATTCCTCCCTGTTTGCGCACAGCCGCCGATGTATTTTATCTGAGCAGCGCCGAGAAGAGCGCCGGTAAACATGGTGCCAAAGCTTGCAGTGACGTTAAATAGAGTTGAACGATCTTCCCCTACACGGGCGACAAAGTTGTCTGAGAATGCCTCGGGATGTGGACGTGGCTCGTCCATTATGGTATATGACTGTACTTTATTGGTTGCTAGATCCACAGTCACACTCGCGTTGGCGGTTTCAATGATGGGAGCGCAATTCAGCATAGCGAGTTTTGGAGCTTCTGGCCAGATGAGCTGGGGAGTCAGACCAGAAACGCTTGGGTAGTTGACAGGTGCTGGGCCATGTATCCATTTGACTGTGAAATTGTCGGTTTGGTGTATATATTGGGACGTATTTTGTGGCACATCATCGTATAATTTGACGTTCACAGGACTCCAATATCCGATCGAGGCTTTGTCTGGAAGGTGTTCGGACTCTTGAGCACAGCAAGTCACGAAAATGTCGGACAGCACGGTTGTGTATTCTAGATATGAGGTCAGCGCTATCCAGACCCGGAAAATTGCCCAATTGACTTCAAGACGATTAAGCAGACATATGTTACATCTATAACGTGCGTATCTGGAGATTGCACATTAGAAAATCTAATGCTGGTTTGAACATACCGTCAATGAAGCTGCAGTTGCCAGCGCTTCCAACCAAATCAGTCATGTTGGGATTGAAGTTGATCGCGGACCGATAGCTGCCACTACAACCCAGCAAATATCCAAATTCCCATGGCCGGGGCTTGAGTGTTTCGTTCCAGATGCCCTTCCCAGTCAAATCGAGTTCTGTAAGCCAGAACTTTGCCTCGATATCCACAGCGAGAGGCGAGCACTGTAATCGAGCCCGTACAGCTGGTACGTTGACAGTGGCCAGAGCCAGTCTTCCTTGAGAATCATCGCTGCCTGAGCTGGTCTGCTGTGTGGTATTTCCAAGCGAACTCGAAAGCAAGACTGGGACGAAACTCCAGCTATCGCTGCTCCAAGTTGGCCGCGAAGCATTCATGGTCAGTTGGAGAGCAGCGCCATACATCCCTGTGATACATTGAAGTTAGCAATCGCTCAATTACTGTCAATTCGGGAGTCCTTCTGGAAGTGAAGGGCCTCTGAGAACCTCAAGTGAATGGGAAAATGGCGATTGTCCGAACAACTCACAATTTGTCTCCAGCTTCTGGAAGGCATTGGCCAGGATGGGTTGTTTGTACTTGGCTGTTTTATAATAACTGCCTCCAGGATACACAAAGGGCACATCTCGAACCTGGAACGGTTGCGATACCTCGACAGGAAGTTCAAGTTGAAATGGTTCTCTTGTCCAAAGAGCCGACATAGATATCGCAACTGGAGCAGAACGTTAACAGCGTACGGCAATGTGAAATTTTCAAACTTACGAATCTGAGATAGGAAAGCTCCCGTGCACACAAAGGCGAGCAGCCAGTGTTGTCGATTGATCGCTCTGATACCTGCCCACGCGAGATACGAGGATTGATAAGAAAGACCACTGCCTTTCCCACCTGTAGTAGGGCCCTTTGCCATGGAAATAAAAGGCTGTGCCGTTCTGAAGATACTTTCGAGGGCTCCCCACCACAAACCGACGATAACAGCTAGCAAGGTAGGAACAATTGAGTATGGTGCAATATAGCCCAGGGAGTAATCGCCAATATTCCACTCAACTTGGTACACGAAAGCAGACTGATATAGCCCGTGGCTATTTGAGTACCAGTAGAGAACAGCGATGGTAGCGAGAAGTGCAGTCAGCACGAAAATGAGACCACATATTGCCCATGTTGACAGAACTTTGGGCTCCCACCGCATTCGATCCCGCTTTGCCACTCTGGTCGACTCTCTGGGTTTTACACTTGATACAGTTGAAGTGGATGAGCTCATTCGAAGAGCATCTTGGTCGATTGCATACGAGTAACGGCTTAGTGCTTCTTTCGCTTGCTGGGCTGACATGTCGGATATCTCTCGCAAATCCTGACATGTTCTATACTGCGCCGCTACAAGCGAGGCAACAGTATTAGGAACACCTATATCTTGAGACAGCCCAAGGGGGCGGCGCGAGCGGCGGGAAGTCCAGAAAACCACCATGAGCAAGAATGTGGCAAGGCCTAGGACAACTTCAAGTGTGAAGGCCACTGCTACAGAAACGATGATCCTCCGGTTGCGCATGATGATATCTCCTTCAACGGGCGAGGTCTCTGAGATGTCTTGCAGCGCAGACTGCATAGCTTGTCCAAACGAATACTGTTTAATCCTTTGTGCCCCGGCAACAAATCCTGGATCGCTCATCACACCGGTAATGTCGAAGTCATAAGTCGCAGCCAAGAGATTTGCAGGCCCCCCAGAGTCCGGACGAGTCTCTACAATCGGGGGCCGCAAGTAATCATTCCAATTCGCAGAGAAGAAGGACTCGTGAAATGCGGTAATATTAATGACATCGTTGTCGATTGGAAGGCGAGATCTTTGAAAAGCGGCTTGGTCAAAGCGAAATGTAGTAGAATCTGCACTGGTAGATACAGTGACTGGGATTTTGGCTTGAAAGTAGCTTTGCCGACAAACCTTGCCTGCAGCTTCAAAACTCGAATTGGCAGGTGTTCCTGTAAGCGCGAGGAGAACCTCGGAAGGTTCACATTGCTCTGTGTGGTTGAGGAGAACTGTCTTGTCGATCGGGAAGCCGTCAAAGTTCCAGAAATCGTCAATATTGACACCGGTCAGATTTGACCAATATAAACGGTCCAGAGTCACGGTGGGGTTCGTGTAAGATACGCCATATATGCAGCCGGATTTAGAGGCCATCTGAATGGATGTCAAATTCCTGAAGCCCACGCCAGAGCTCACATTTCCGTCCGAGTCGAGCGGAGTGAAGGTGTAATTGATCGTGACAGGTCCATTTTCGACCGTCAGATCCTCACATAGCAGCTCAGTTTGATATATCAAGGTCTCGGCAGTCCAATCCGCGACTGCGGTGTCGAACCTGGAGCCAGAAGGTCGTTGAACCTGGGCTGGCCAAAATGGTAGGACCGTGTAATTTTCCGTGATCCAAGGCGATATCGCCACATTCTGTAAAGTATGCCCAACAGCACCAAAGTATTCTGTTGGCCCAAGACGCGGTTGAAGAGATTGACCGGGATTGAGCTGCACCCTTAGCATTGTAGTCTTGGAAGATATCGCCACATCCTTTGAACTAAGCAGCGCCGAAGAGAATGGGGATATAATGAGAAAGCCAAGAATGTAGGCCAGAACAGCACACAGCATGGTCGGACTGAAGCGGGAGTCATTGCTCTTGCGCGGAAAACTGTCTATAAAAGCAGTCCACCACGAACCAGGAGTTCGCAAGATGCTTGCAGCAGCACTCGTGCCATCTTCATTCGCTAATCGCGCCAGGCTCTCAATTCGCTTCACTCCATCGGTGACAATCATGAGCATGGTGACATATGTAACTGCGAGAAGTGTTGGTAGGAAGCGCCAGGCGAAATAACTTATAGATGATCCAGTGTCATCCACTAGCCCATCAGACTGAGTTGAAAGTCGGTGAAAGATTCCAACGATGACCAACAGTATGACTCCGAAAATGACGATGCTAATCATCCAAGGCCATTCAAGTACGAGGGGTATCCAAGATCTTTGCAGCGAGTTTGAGGCATATTTGCTCCCTGATGGTACCGAGGAAACTTGAATCAAAGACTCCTTCGATAATCTCGAGTACTGCACTTTGCTATTCTGAGAAGGAAGTGGCTTTCGTCTTATGGATACTGGGCTTGGTTGATGTTGAGCAGGGGCTTGCAAGAGAGATTCCTGGGTACTATCGTCTCGAGGTGGTCTATCAGGAAGAAGTATTTCGGCTTCTGTCGATTGTTGTATTTCGGTACTCTGAGGAGACCTATTTAGTATGCGAGGATTTTCTTGATGTATTGTTGGTTGGAATGCTGTATGTCCTCGAAGACTATTTTGTTGAGGAGGCGATGATTGGGAAACCATGTCTGAAATTTTGACGAGGACAGGTCAACGACCCGATAAAGCCGTAATGTAGCAATGAAACGCCTGCATAGATATTTGCGGGAGCCTGAGAGTTGATAAACCCTTCGTCTTTGAGTCCCGTGCCGGCCAATCCAAGCTCTCTCGTTTCCACCTATAAATCCCAGAGCAAAGTCGTGAAGATTGACAAGAACGGAGTTTCTGGAGCTCGAAAATTCAGATCGTAATCATCGCCAAAAATAATCAATGATTGTCGTGGGAAGACGTATTGAGTACCTAGCCACCTCGAAGGATTGTTGCTCATCATCGGGCGGCTATTGTAACCAGTACGCCGCAGCAATGCAGCTGGAGGGCCCGGCATCCCAGCAATTGCATTGGCTGTGAGAACAGCAAGAAGAGGCGAAGCAATATACCTCTAAACCTTAGTAATTTCTCTTCTGCAACATTTAACCCCAACATTGATCGTCCAAAATGTGCTCGTTCAGAATCGTTAGGGTTAAATGTCACTCGTAAAATTTGATTGTCGAAAGCTTCCCCGAGGGGTGTGCTTGAAAAATGGTCATTATATGTCTAATCTAATCTAACATGTCAACAAAGCTTCAAGTGGTATTGTGTATCCTCCAGCCCAAAACGCCATGTCTAATGCAAACACCGAGTATAAAGTCTAAGATGCATCAAGCATGCGTCTAAATGCTTCCAACCAAACCAACGACAAGAATGACGCCAGTCACGATCCACAATTGCCCTTCCATCTGTCTAAAGCTGGCTGCAGCGCTCTTCTTGGATGTCGTTGGACTTGCAGTCTCCGTCTTAGTGGGTAAAGGAGCTGCCGACGGCGTCTCTGATGGCGCGTTCAAGTGAACATTGTTACGATGCACCGGTGGCACACTCTTGCTGCTTAAAAGCCCTTGAATGGTTTCCAGAGCACTCATTTGCTGGCCAACACCAAGTTTCCCATCCCATCCAGACACGTACCATCTCGTTCCACAAGTAACTCCATCAGTCCCGCCAGTGCAGCTATCGGCCGCGGCTAGAGATGATGCTGTCAAGTATGTTGTTATTGCTTCAGCTGTGAATGGAGCAACAAGCGCTGTCGCCCACATAAATCGCGAGAGGTAGCCTTTGAAGGAGAACTGGTCGGTGTTGCAGGTATTGACTGTCTCGCAAGCGGGCTCGTACATGATATTCGTAGAATTTGAGTAGGGACTGAAAAAGCCTGCTGAAGCATTCAGATAACCCTGAGTACGTTCGGCCCAGAGAGACGACCCGTTCGTATAATTATACAACATAGCACTCCCGTACATGAAAACAGCGTTGTTGTAGGTCCAGATAATTTTGTTTGTTTCCGAGCAGTTTTTCAAATCGTCGGTGCCATCATAGACACGGTAACCGTCAGTAATGAGACCAATATTCCTAGTCCAATCGTACACCTTATGTGCCCAGTCCACATAGGTTTGATTGCCAGTGAACCTTGCCAGGCGTGCGGAAAGCTGAAAAAATGCGCCGTTCGATATGGAGTTCTTGTAGTCAAATCCTTTGTTGAAGTCGAATATCTGCCACTTCAAGCCACCCCCACAGGTTTCCGTATTCCAGCGGCGCACTTGTGTATTCCACAGATTTTCCGTAAGCTCTACCCAGGAGTAGTTGCCAAGGTTCGGTGGTGGGTAGTCCTTCTCTGCAGCAGACATTGTTGCGAAACCCCAAAACGCTTGATCATCGTTCCCTTCGCTCAGGTTGTATATGGGGTTCATGTAATCCCACTCCGGACCAACTTGGGAGAGGAGAGCCTGGGTAGTGATATTGTTGTAGGAATCGTCGCCTGTGTAGTGGAAGTAATCGAGCAATAACCCCCACATAGCCCCTGCCTGCCACCAGTAGTATGGTTTTGGAAGGATTGCTATCGTCCATGGATTGTTCGTAACGTTTCCATCGTAGTATTTAACCATTCCATAGGCGATCGTGGATGCTGCTTCTCGAATTGACGCTAGAAAGAGTCAGTCAAGGGATGTTGTAAATGCGAAGGGAGAGGCGCAAACCATCGTCACTGATATTCAAGGAGATAGCATCAGACTGCGGGGTCAGTACTGATAATAGCACAGCAGATGCTGCAAGGAGGAATTTCATATTGAGTTTGTGCTATGGGTGCATCATGGAGGGAGGAAAGAATTGGGGTGACAAGAAAGAAAGAAGGAATGTGTAGAGGTATTTCTACCAAGCTCGTGAATCAGCAAGTTCGTCTGAAATATTGCAGGACATGCGGGTCCTAAAGTCGATCTCCAGACAGGGGGCTATTTTAGAGCATACCAAACCCACAAAAGACGATTAGACCTTGCCAATCAATAGCCTTGGTTTCGATCAACACCAAGGATGCAGCATTTTGGGCCTGCGCGAGGCTCGTATCAAGTTGTGTGGTTTTGAAAGTGGCGCCGCGTATCGACTAAGACTTTTCTCACCAGAAGAGCTGTGGCGGAATTCCAATGATCGTGCTTTCTCGAACACATTCTGAAGAGCGCGATGGAATGTAATGTAGCTGTCACCAGGAAATATACTGTACATTTGACACTCACCGTGAAATTTCCAGATTTGAGTCCAGAGGAAACAACGCCAATGTTGTTTTGGTGGATCCGATACTCCGAGACCAAGAACTGCAAGTGCGATAATAATCCACTGGGACTTGGAGATTGCCCGTATTCCAGACGAAGCTCGTGCTGTAGTCATCGAAGCTCTCCACACCCTCCCCGAACACCCTTGTCTTCGATAGCTGCATTGTCACGATAGCGATCTCACGGTCCTTTGTAAAGAATGGTCATCTGCTGAATACGATGGTCAGACAGTGGAGTGCTGGTTGTGGTGTGCCGAGCCCAGAATAGGAGAATGAAGCATGGCAAGGCAACACACTACGGCATAATCCCGGCGAAGTCTCGTGTAAAGGTTGCCAGGACCACTCGTGTTGAAAGGATGTTGTTGACGTTGAAGTTCCCATACGAAACAGAAACGAAATGAGGCTTTTGATTTTCGGAAGTGGTCATGTGATCTCGCTCTCACCCCTGCATCTTCCAACGCGTCCATTTTGGTCTTGGTGTATCGAGACAAAAGCACCCAGAACATGATCGGCCATGTCAAGCAATCATGGACTACAACTCTATCCACGGCCCTGGGCATTCTAATTTTTCGTCCCCCATAGCTCGTAAGTATGTACGAACAGTGATGTTAGCGTGGCTAACCACTTCAGATCGTATGCCCACGGTCTCAGCAGCACAAGCATTGCAAGACTTGAGAACTTCACCGACGCGATGTATATCTACGGGATTGAGTCTTCTCGATTGTATGTTACAGAACAGAGAACCAGCTTTCGCAGATGCAGAATCTCTTCCAGGTGGTGTATCCAGAGGCATGATGACTGAGATTTATGGTCCACCTGGTGTTGGGAAGACAGCCATTGGGTAAGTGATCTTCAGGTATCGAAGGCAATTGTTACTGATCAAGATCCAGAATGCAAATTGCTGCCAGTGCCTTGCATGGTGGTGAAGGAGTTGTTTGGATTGGTAAGTAGCTTTAATATTCTGATATTATTCTTGATCCTCTTTTTCTTGAACAAGCACTGGCTCGGCTATCTTGTTGTTCCATGCTCTGTTTACTTTCTGTGACGATCGTAAATTTGTTTGTTCTCCTGGACCTATTCTCTTCACATACCATTGTCTGCACGTTCATACAAATCCTGCATTATATCCTGTAAAAACCGAGCAGTTCACCACTCGTAAATATCTAACATCAAACCAGATGCCTCACATCCCATCTCCGGATCCCGACTCACACAGATCTTAACCTCACACAAGCCCACAACATCAAGCTCAGCACCGTCCGAGCTCGCAACACTTTCATCTCTTCTCTCAAACTTCACCCACTTTTCTACACCAAGTCTTGCGCACTTGCTTGCTCTCCTCACACATCTTACAGCGTCAAACGCACCTCCAAACGCAAGTCTAATCGTGATCGACTCTTTCTCGACACTAATCACCAATGCGTTCCCGCGATCCACAGACGCAAGTGGTACCCCTAGGAAACCAGGCGGTAAGAACTCTCCGGCGATCCTCGCCCCCTTACCTTGCTCATGTATCCATGTATCTGTATGTTCCATCAAGTACTAACATTCTTAGCACCTAACCCCTCGGCTCGCAAATTTCCCATCCTCCAACACCTCATCTCCTCTCTCTCCAAGCTAGCAACTACACGCAACATCGCCATCGTCGTGACCTCCCAATGCGTCACAAAGATGCGACCAGGAGCAGGCGCCGTGCTGGTCCCAGCCGTCAACGCCACGGCCTGGGAACAAGGTCTCGGATGTCGGCTTGAGTTGATGCGGGATTGGGGATGGGAGGATGAGGAGGGGGTAATGGTCGATGGTGTGAGGCTGGCGAGAGTGTTGAAGGCGGAGGGTGTGGCTGTTGGTGGGATTAGACTGGTTGGCTTTACGATCCGAGAAGTATGTTGTATTCCCAATCTCTCTCTGTCCCACAACCCGGCCCTCCATCATCCTATGTCTATGTCAAACATCACTAACACATACCCAATACAGACAGGTCTCCACCCTCTCTCCCTCCCCCTCACAATACTCCCTTCCCAGCCTACACCGCAAACCCACCGACATCCCATTCCGCCTAACGCCAACACCAGCACTCACACAGCAGCCTCTCACAACACCAACCTCCCCCAGAAACGCAAGCTCTCAGCCACAGACCTCGAGATACCCGACAGCGACGCCGAAGACGACGAGGACTATGGGTGGGCCGAAGAAGATGAAGAGGAGCTACCGCCACCACCGCCGCAATGGCAGGGAAGCGAGGATGCACTGGCGCCGCCGATCGAAGAGAATGAAGGGGACGAGGAGCTACTTGAACTGGGTATGGGTGAGGGGGAGGATGACGAGGGGGATGAGGCTGGGAATGGTGGAGACGGCAGTGGTACGGGGAGGAGGCTTGGGAAGGAGATTATTGATGATAGTGAGGATGAGCTTGCGTTATGATGTATTGATGAATAGATGATACATGAGATGGTAATGAAAACGGGTCAGGGGGTTCACAGCAGGAATACCCTGTGAAGCGCGAGCAGAAGCAACTTCATCACAGACAGTCACGTACGATGTCAACATCGGCTAATTGCTAAACGAAAACTCCATTTCCTGGCACGGCAGATATCATACAAGCGCGCAGCACCGACCAAGCCGACCAAAAGACGCTCAAACCGAAGCATTGTTTTTCACCGTACCACTTCACCCCATTCCAAGCTGGTTCCCCTTCCAGACAGAGTCTTGCCGTAGCATAGACTAGACCATTACCTAATTATTCCTGGAGTAAGCAGCATCGACTTCCTTCTTGTATGTTTGCAAGATCAACTTGCGGTTGAGCTTCTGGGCTGAGGTGACCATGTTCTGTATTCTGTGTCAGTAATGAAGATGGAGCAGGGATCGTGAAAGCTTACGTTTTGTGGGGTCCACTCCTCATCAGCCAATACTGATCCTTCGATGATCTCAATGCCGCTCAATCCACCTGCGCGGCCAGCCTGCTGGAGCTCCTTTAGAACTGCGTCTTGGATCTTTCGGTCGTGGACCAAGTCCTCGATACCGTTACCCTGAACACCGATTCTCTCGGCAAGCTTCTTCAGTGCTGGCTCGGCAGGAACAATGATCGCTACTGGCTTGGTTCGTTGCTGGTCGGCATACACGCAGATGTTTGCTACTACGGTTGCGGCTCTGTAGACGGACTCCAGCTTCTCAAGAGCAATGTACTCGCCATTGAGAGTCTTGACCAAGTTTTTCTTTCGGTCGATGATCTTCAAGTGACCGTTCTTGTCCCATTCTCCGATGTCACCAGTCTTAAACCATCCATCTGGGCTAAGAGCCTCCTTAGTCTGTTCCTCGTCATTGTAGTAACCTTCCATAACGGTGACACCTCTGATCCAGATCTCTCCTTGCGGGTTAGGCTTATTTGTGGCATGATAGCCTGCATCGGGGAAATCGACCAACTTGACTTCCACAGATCCAGGAATGTCACCAAGGGTCTCGTCGGTCCATTCCATGGGATCCATCAAGGCACCCATAGCGGTGGTCTCAGTCAAACCGTACCCGCTGATCATGGGAGTGATTGCCATCGAGATGAATCTCTGCGTGTCCTTGGCAATTGGGCCACCTCCATTCATACAAATTCTCAACCGTCCACCGGTCGCATCCTTGACCTTCTTGAATACCACATTATCAAGAACACCAACTCCTGGCAATCCGTAGTGAAGTAGATTTTGCTTAGCCCATAATGCACCCCAGAAGAGGTTCTTGACGATAGGGCTTCCAGAATTGACCTTTGCAACAATTCCCTTCTTGACTGACTCCCAAACCGCTGGGACACCAACAAGAACTGTGGGCTTGAACTCGCGGATGTCTCCTTTGCAGTTCTTCACCGAGGTGTCTGACAAAGTCTTCGGGTTTCCATAACCCATAGTTCCACCCCAGTATAAGCATGCATTTTCGAAGACAAATTCGAGGATATGAGCGAGAGGTAGGTAGGTTAACAGCCCGTCTCCTGGACCAAGGTATGGTTGGACAATGACACTGACACCGGCAACTGCTTCGATTAGTAATCTTCTTGACAAGATGTAGGATTGAACATACTTGCGCCGACGACAGCCTTGTGCTTGAGAGGTACACCTTTTGGTGGACCAGTAGATCCCGAGGTGTACATGATGCAGCAGAGATCATCAGCAGACGGTGGCACAGGCTCGATTGGACTGCTTTCTCCAAGCTTTCGTAGCTCCTCGAAGCTCATTATTGTCAATCGGTCATGTGCTTTCTTGAGGGCGTCGACGTTTTCTTGCTTGACCTCATTCTGGCTGTTCCAAATGACATATTTGATTTCGGTAGCTTCTTGGAGAGGCTTAATGAGGGTGGGTAGGAGATGGGGGTCGAGGAAGATGGCTTTGGCCTTGGTTGCCACCAGGGAGTGCTTCAGACCCTCCTCTCCCAAAGTGTCGTAAGCAGTGACAATCGGCATTGACTGAGAGACAGCGCCATGTGCCGTTGCAAGCCAGTGAGCACTGGTAGCCGCGAAGATGTGTACCCGATCGCCTTTCTCTAGTCCGAGCTTTCTGTAACCCGCGCCAATTTGTAGAATCAGCTTCTCATAGTCGTGGAAGCTCAGGTATTCGTAACCACTGAGTTCGAAATATGTCCATTTCTTGTCAATCTCTGTTTCCTGCCCATCTACAATCTTCTTGACCTTCTTCGTCTCCTGGTGCGTCTTGATGAGTTTCCGGGTGCCCAAGGCCTTGGCGTTGCCATACTTCTCCGAGCTGAGCTTCACAATATCGAAAAGGGTTTCGATGCCTTCGGCCGGTCGTTCTTGGAGTTTGTTGACGGATAGAGGATGTCTGCGAGGGATCGTCTCGCCTTTAACTGCCTCATATCCTGGAGCTTCGACACTGAAGGGCGGCTTATGGTAGATTTTAGGCTGTGGGTGGATGTTCTTGAGAGACATCTTGGATGGAAACTTGTTGGGAAGCTCAAGTTCTGTGGTTGGGGTATTGTAGATGTAAACGAGGCACAAGAAGAGCAATGCGACTCGATAGATGATCGCACACAGTGTGAAGAGTAGATACGAGGAAGCGTTGTGGGGGGAGGTGGATGGATTTTGAGAAAGAGTTGAGTTGAGGAAGCTTGGAGAACGGGGACAGTCGTCATGGCCTTGTCAACAGAGCGGCAGGCCGGCCACTTCCCATTCTGGGCTGGTGGGCTGGGGAGCTGGCGCCAAGACCCCTTCAGCATTGTTCACCCCCTGGTCTTTTGCTGCAGGACGTCGGGGATGCTCCCTTTTTCTGCCTCCACTGCACCAGGCCCTCAGGCCTATCAGGGTCCTTGAGATTGATTTGCAGATAGAAATGGGTCTGGAGATATTCTTCGTTAAAATCGACCCTTGATTACCATCTCTTCTCACACTGCTGGGCGAAATCTACTGAGGTACCACGTTGCTTGCCCAGTTCTGTTCTGGTAAACTAAAAGTGTTTGCGAGCGCGGTCAGAGTCGTAATCTCAACCTACGGCTACCAAGGACGCCGACGTGTCCATTTCTGGACCGCCACGGCAACAGCCTTTGTCTCGCCATATTATTGCCTTCATCCTCAGTGAAGCCAAGCCCTGGGCAAATGATCAAGTGAGCTCAGCCTTGCTCCTTGGATAGCTGTATAGCGGTTGTACAAAGACAAAGGCTCAAAAGTCGGTCCCTGAATGGCTAGGGGTATTGGTTGAGGATCTTGACGCCTGGCTAATTTGTTCCGAATCTCCTGATGATTAGTTCAATGTTGTTGGAGGCTCTTGGCGAAGAAATAGACGATCCCGGAACAGAATCCTTTCTTCTTTTCTCTCAATCTATCCCATCTCAGAACCTTGGATTCGTCGACTCAAAAGCCACACTGTTGGAGCTCACAATTGGCGACCGAGATCTGACGATCAATCAATCACCAACGATATTATCTTCAAACAGAGGTGGTGGTACAACCGGTGCAGGTCTGTGTTTGAACTCAATTGCGGGGTGCATCAACTGACGGATCCTCACAGTCGTTTGGAAGATTACCCCTCTTTTTGCAAGATGGATAACCTCCACCAACTTCCTCTTCAAACTTGGCATTCTTGACCGCGAATCCGCTGTGCTTGAGCTCGGTTGTGGCATATCGGGAATCATTGGGCTGTCTCTCGCACCACTTATCGGCTCCTACGTTTTGACAGATCAAGACTATGTTATGAAACTTCTGAATCAAAATCTGATCCAAAATCGACAAGAGACCTCTACAGCAAGCAAAGGTCGGAAGAGCTCATCGAAGCCTAAGCGGGGGACGATATCAACGACTTCGTTGCAAGCAAGCAACATTGCTGCTCGTCCGTTGGACTGGGAGACGGACGAAGTGACAGCTTCACTCACAGGCAACGATTCAAGGAAGAGCTTTGATGCCGTGATAGCTTGTGACTGCATCTACAACGATGCCTTGATCAGCCCCTTAGTACAGACTTGCGTTGATGCTTGTACGCTACGTGTGGCGGACGACCCGGCGAAGAAACCAGCTGTTTGCATTGTAGCACAGCAGCTTCGATCGTCCGAAGTATTTGAAGGATGGCTTAACGAATTCCACAAGGCATTCCAAGTCTGGCGACTTCCAGACGAAGAGCTAATCGCTGGTTTGAAGTCAGATTCGGGGTTTGTGGTACACGTCGGTATCCTACGTTAGCTAATAATATAGAATTCAATGATTAGGTTCCGGCCATTCCAGCAGATCAGAGGACTTTACCTGTCAAAAGTAATTTCAGATTGGCTGAAGCAGACTTCAGGGTAATCTCTGTGTCAGAATCCAGCGCAACGCGGAAGACGTATAGAGTAGATAACATAACAAAAATAAGTGCTGTAAGATGCACCAAGAAAACTGCTACTTGTTGGCTGTACCCTTTGGAAGATGCCAAATGGGAAAGTCACGTCATCACGTGGCTCGACATTTAGCGTGGTCCCGCTAATCTGGTCAGCGCGTCCTCGCATTTCAACATTCAGCATCACGACGTCCAACTGCGACAGGTAGTTGACTCTGGCCTGGTGTTTTCTAACCAAATCGGTAATTACTCCTCGTGCCCAATGATACTATATCAAGCCGCGGATCGATTAATTACCAGCTGCTACTAGGCTGTCATCCGCACGACTTTACAACGAGCGACGAGACGTCGCAAGAAGCTTCATCCCACCCCTACACCGATCACACAAACCTCCAGGCCATTACCTGACCAAAATCCCTCCATCAAGATACACCATCCGACTGACAATGAACCGCTTCGTCCAGACCCGCGCCCAGAATGGCCAGAATGGACGAGTTCCAACTCCACCTCTAGCTCAAAGTGTTAACGGTGATAATGTTCGCTCGGATCGTACATCGGCTCGAGATCTGAAGTTCACGAGGAAGTCAGGGAACACTGCGCCCGCGAATACCGAATCTGGCCCGGGATACGCTTCGAATCAATTCAATGATGCCATTCTATTTTCCCACAACCCATATCAGCAAGCGGAGTATGTTCAAAGCATGGATGAATACAAGGAGTCTCGGTATCAGAAGGACACATTGGAGGAAACTACTGTGGGATCGGACTTCGACCGTACCAAGAGCGACATTGGTTTCGAACCCGAACAACACGACGAATACAACGGTGCTGGGCTCTCTGCAGATGATGGAAATGGCTACATGCACGACCGTCGCCCTCACGTGGAGCTTGCTGGTGCCAAAGAAGTCCACACCATTCAATATAAGCAGAGTCGATCGCCGTTAAGAACAAAAACCGCTCACCAGACGCAAAGACAAAAGCCATTGGCCATTCCGGGACGCTTCGAAGCAAACAAGCAGCATCAAGATCTACAACTACGAAACGGTCATGTAGATCCTGACCCTTATCGCGATCAAGGCTCCAGGAAGCGATCTCGTTCGGGTGGTGCGCCTCATGCTCAAGTCACTCGTGGCCTAGAGCAAGAAGTACCTGATGATGATGAAGAAGATGATATTGAAGTCCAAGGTGGACAGGCAGATGCCACTGTTCGCCTGGGTGACGTCCATTTCAACAGTGATGGCACGGAACAGGCCACTCCGATCCAAAGTCCGATTCGCCAACGTAAATCTCGAACACTTCCACAAGTTCCTAGCTCCCAAAGCGTCCAAGATCCCGAGAACCCCCAAGCACAGGAGAACGCTGCTATCGACCCTCGTCTGATTCCAGACTACTCAGACGCGGAGCTCAAGCTCATGAAGTATTCGGACCTAGATGGAGAGGATTGGGATATGGTGCCTAAGGCGAAGCAATACGAGCTACCAGCTGAGCTCCGAGGCCGCAAAGTCACATTGGAGAAGAAGATTGAACACCATCTCAAGCTTGATCCAGAGCAAGGCCAGCTTCCATTCTACGAGAATCTGTCAACAGAGGAGTGGGAGCAAGCCGGTGATATTTTCATCGAAAAATTTGCGGAATTGATGAAAACGCTCAAGGAGAAGAAGCGGTTCAAGCGTGAAACCGCATCGCAATTTGAAAATGAGATCAAGGAGAGAGAGAAGGCTGTACGAGACCATGCCACTAAGCTCGACAAGCAACTTGAAGGAATGGAAGTTGCTGGACAGTCTCTACTAGGGACGAAGAAGAAGAAGACCAGGGCATGAAAGACAGACAGGACTACATACCGTGTTGTCATGCTCTGCTGAGTACACATTGGCCCTGTGTCGGTACTCCAGGCTTACTGATGTGAGCGGCTGATTGAGAGGCGAATTGAGAGGAAAGGTATTGCTGGAAATTTGGGACAGTGCATACGAGCTTGCTGAGCATTGAATCTCGGAATTTGATCTGGTGCTGCAAGGATGTACAGATACGGTGGCATGAGATGATTGACTTTATCAGCATTTGCATGGAGTCATGGCTATGAGATGTGAATCGGAAAAGAGCGTAGAATTTTGGAGTTGTTGCAATACCCATTTGCTTTAGCATTATAGCCATTTCTACGAGCCTTTCAAAAGCATTTAAGAGATGATTTCTCTGATTTGAACTGTATTGTGCAATACATTGTTTGCTGCTGGTGGTCATTTCCCGGCGGGTTAAGGCTTTCCAACCCTGACTTGGTGGAGTATTGGTTTGGTCTTGCTTGCCGTCTTGCGTTTCCGTCCGAACTTAAGTTGAAGCTCCTCCCCGCGAGAATCGGTCGTTTGCGGGTGGGTTTTATTTACCATTTTGTACGGGAGATACAGCTCTCCATGAACTACTGACTCAGCGCCCTTTCTTACTCGCTTCTGCTCGCTCTCGAAAGCATTTTCACATGAAAGAAAGACATGTGTACAGTACCTCAAGTATTCTTACGTCTGATTATGCCCTTTCCTACCAGCTGACCGCAAGAGAATCCATTTGAAGCTGTGCAAAGGCACGGGATCACCAGGATCTATCTTCTGCCACCCCTGGTTGGTTTGCATGTGAATTTCCCGCAGTCAACTGCCAGTTGGAGGTGGCAGCCCAGCCAGCCCATCATCTGTGATAACGCCGGGTGTGGGGCTTTAGTAGTTTGTGGGGTTCATCGAGTGCCCGCCCGCCGATGGTTTTGCCCCGGCTTTGGAGCTCGACGGTCGTCATGTCTGGCTCGCTTTCAACTTGCCGAGGCATGCTGCAAGAGCCGAGTGAGGTCGCTGTCAACAGCCTGTTCACCACTTTAAAGTTCTTTCTCTTTCTCAACTCTATCTACTCATCATCCCGATTTTCTCCTTCCTCTCCTCTTCCTGATCATTCTCATCCGCATTACACATTCCTTGAGATCCGGTAGAGAGACAGACTGATTGCTTTGGACATAGAGCACTGAAAGACAATTGATTGACCATGTCGGAATTACGATACGATGGCCAGGTGGTGGTGGTTACTGGCGCTGGAGGAGGACTTGGTAGGTCACTGAAAGCTATCGAGGAGTTTCTCTGCTAATATTTGATATTCAGGAAAGGCATATGCTTTGTTCTTCGGCTCGAGGGGTGCTTCAGTCGTTGTGAACGATCTCGGAGGATCATTCAAGGGCGAGGGTAACTCGACAAAGGTACGTCCCCGCACTCAATGCAAGCTGGAGCAGGACAGCGCTAACAGGTATCAACACAGGCAGCAGATGTCGTCGTCGAAGAGATCAAGGCCGCAGGCGGCAAAGCAGTAGCCAACTACGACAGTGTAGAGAACGGCGACAAGATTATCGAAACCGCCATCCAGAATTACGGCCGCATCGACATCCTGCTTAACAACGCCGGTATCCTCCGCGACATCAGCTTCAAGAACATAACGGACAAGGACTGGGATCTAATCATCGCTGTGCATGTGAGGGGTTCATACAAGTGCGCCCGCGCTGCGTGGCCACATTTCCGCAAGCAAAAGTACGGAAGAGTTATCAACACGGCATCTGCGGCTGGTCTTTTTGGAAGCTTTGGACAAACAAACTACTCTGCTGCTAAGTTGGCTATGGTGGGCTTCACAGAGACTCTGGCAAAGGAGGGTGCGAAGTATAACATTCATGCCAATGTTATTGCCCCAATTGGTGAGTTTTTCGCAAAATATGGACTTTCACATGCTAATTTTCAAAATCCAGCTGCCAGCCGAATGACCCAAACCGTTATGCCACCCGATGTCCTCGAAAACCTCAAGCCAGACTGGGTAGTCCCTCTCGTGGCTGTCCTGGTACACAAGGATTCCGAGGAGAATGGTGCCATCTTCGAGGTTGGCGGTGGCCATGTCGCCAAGCTCCGTTGGGAGCGTTCCAGTGGTCTTCTCTTGAAGGCTGATGATTCTTATACCCCTGGTGCTATTTTGAAGAAGTGGGATCAGGTTGGTGATTTCAGTAAGGGTGCTGAGTACCCAACTGGTGTTGCAGACTTCATGGGTCTCCTCGAGAAGTCCATGAAGATGAAGCCCAATGATAAGGGCGAGACTCTTGATTTCAAGGGCAAGGTTGCTTTGGTCACTGGTGGTGGTGCTGGGTAAGTTGAAAAGGTCTGAGTTTTGCCAAAATTCACACTAATTCTTGCTAGTATTGGCCGCTGCTACTGTTTGGCATTCGCCAAATATGGTGCCTCCGTTGTTGTCAACGACTTGATGAATCCAGACGATGTTGTCCAAGAAATTCAAAAGCTCGGTGGCAAGGCAGTTGGTGTCAAGGCATCAGCTGAAGACGGCGAGGCTGTTGTAAAGGCAGCGATCGATGCTTTCGGCCGCATTGATATCATTATCAACAATGCCGGTATCCTCCGTGATAAGGCTTTTACCAACATGGATGACAAGATGTGGGATCAAGTTATTGCAGTCCATCTCAGAGGCACATATAAGGTCACCAAGGCCGCTTGGCCATACATGCTTAAGCAGAAGTATGGCCGTATCGTGAACACCACTTCCACAAGTGGTATCTACGGTAACTTTGGACAAGCCAACTATGCTGCAGCCGTAAGTTGCAATTCTCCATGACTGTTGATTTCGCTAACATGATTAGAAATGCGGTATTCTCGGTTTCTCTCGAGCCCTTGCCCGCGAAGGTGCCAAGTACAACATTTTGGTCAACACTATTGCACCAAATGCCGGTACTGCAATGACCAGAACCATCCTCCCAGAGGAGATGGTTCAAGCATTCAAGCCAGACTACATAGCGCCACTCGTCGTAGCACTTTGCTCCGACAAGGTTCCTAAGCCAGGAACTGGCGCCCTCTACGAAGTCGGCAGTGGATGGGTTGGACAAACCCGCTGGCAACGAACTGGTGGACACGGATTCCCAGTTGACCAGAAGTTAACCCCCGAGGCTGTACTCAAGGAATGGAAGCGTATCACCGACTTCAACGATGGACGAGCAGACAACCCAGAGTCCAGTCAAGACGGACTGAAGAGCATTATGGCGAACATGCAGAATAAGAAGGGTGGTGCGAGTAAGGTATGAGCCAGATTCTCTACCATCCAATCCTTTTCCGGATTAAAATTGGCGCAGCTTGTATATCTGTAGTTGTACTTCATGTCTAATGAAATGATGTTAACGTTTATTCGTGCAATAGAAGAGTGAAGGTGGAGAAGTGAACGAAGAGATCCTCGCCAATATTGAGAAAGCCAAGAAGGCAGAAGGTTCTGGTACTGAATTCAAATACGAAGAAAGAGATGTGATGCTCTACAACTTGGGTGTCGGGGCAAAGAAGACTGATCTGTCTTACGTCTTGTACGGATTTCCCATTCCTGTTCACAGTGGAAAGTAGCTAACAGTAGTTTGCTCATAGTGAGGGAGATGAGAACTTCCAAGCCCTCCCAACATTCGGCGTCATCCCCTTCTTCAGCGCCGAAACACCATACCAGATCTCGGACATCGTCCCCAATTTCAGCCCGATGATGCTCCTCCACGGCGAGCAATACCTCGAGATCCTCTCCTACCCCATCCCCACCTCCGGAACGCTCGTCTCCAAACCCCGCCTCCTAGAAGTAGTTGACAAGGGCAACGCCGCCATCGTAAAATCCGGCGTGACAACCATCAACAAGGAAACCGGCAAGCCCCTCTTCTACAACGAAAGCACTGTCTTCATCCGCGGCTCCGGCGGCTTCGGCGGCGTCAAGAAACCCCAAGATAGAGGCGCCTCCACAGCAGCTAACAAGCCTCCTTCGCGCGCACCAGATTTCACCGCCGAGGAGAAGACCACAGAGGAGCAAGCTGTGCTATACCGTCTCAGCGGCGACTATAACCCCTTGCACGTCGATCCCGCGTTCGCGAAGATGGGAGGCTTCAAAGTGCCTATCTTGCACGGTCTTTGCTTCTTTGGCATTTCGGCTAAGGCTGTGTATCAGAAGTACGGTGCGTTTAAGAACATCAAGGTGAGGTTTGCGGGGACGGTGCTGCCGGGTCAGACGATTGTGACGGAGATGTGGAAGGAGGGTGGGAAGGTGGTGTTCCAGAGTAGGGTTAAGGAGACGGGGAAGCTGGCGATTAGTGGGGCGGCGGCGGAGTTGGTTGATGGTGGGAAGACGAAGTTGTAGATTGAGTGAGAAGAGCGGAATTGTATTTTAGATTGGGAACTCTGAATTGGTAAAATGGAATGCATGAATTTGAATCTCAACTAACACCGGCTCAGCTGAAGCACCGTCAGGGCCTACCTTTCGTGCTATTCGATGGTGGCTACTAGCAAGGAAAGGGATGACAATACACAAGCTCGCTTAAATTAGCTCCCCCTTCCCTTCTCGCTGCGTGATACGCAAGAAAGTTTGGGCTGACTGATGAGGCTGTGACTCGTGCTGCGAGAAATTCGTCAGCCTCAACACTTGCATTGAACTCACTGAGAACCGCTGTCACGCTGTAGATCAAAGCCCATGTCACATAACCAACCACACGTCTCATTGTGTCTCTTCATTATAGGCAACATTGAACCGCACTGCAGTAAGAATAAGCGGCTTGATTATTCTGCGATTTATCTGCTGTCCTCCTCACCAATCCCTACTGCATCCCAGGATAAATCGTATAAACCTCCGTCACCGTCGTCGACTACACAAACACATGGGTGTCAGCATCATACACCAATTCTCGCCATCCCTCTTGTAAACATCCATCTTTGCATCTCAGAATGTCTAAAAAGAGCAATGAACTCACCACAGTGAAATTGTAAAAGGTACTCGTCTCCGTAGCAGAGACCCGTATCGATGGATCTGCACTCGTGATGATACAGGAACAGCCGGGATCTAAACGCCCGTAGAAATACCATGGCTCGAGGTATTCAGGGACGGTGAAGCTGCGTTTCTTGATGGCGTTTGCTGGAGCTGCGAGGGGTCCGGGAGAGGTTGTTATGAGGGCTGGTGAAGATTCTCGGGTTGGTGTGGAGAGGGAGTTGGTTTTGGCGGGGATGCTGCTCAGGAGAGATGGGTAGGTTAGGACTTGGTGTTGATGAGGTTGTAAGGAGTGGAGAGGACTGGTTTAGGGAGAGTGCGGACGTACGGTGGCTTGGCCGTTGAGGGAGATGCGTAGACGAGACTGATTATCACGGATGTAGATGTTGTGGTTGCGCTTGTTACTTTTACGATTGAGAGGTCTGTTATGAGGGGCCGGAGGAATTCGGAGCAGAAGGATGTCGCGTCGAATTTGATTTCGTCGGGTCTGTTTTCCGTTATGCTGGATTAGCTGGAATCCACCACAAAGACAGGTACGGTGAGACTTACGGGTTCCTCATGCTGCTTGCTACAGCGAAGTACTCGTACGAGTTACATGCTATGAGTTTTAGTTCTGTGTGTGTTTTTATCTTTGCTTGAGACTTACCAGCAGATGTTATCCATGGCCCCGGTGTACAATACGAGCACCCCTCGCCGATCGCAGTCCTCTTTTCTACAGCATTCTGGACCAGTGGAATAGCTGACGAGAGACTGGCAAAAACATACAAAGCGAGAGAGAATATCATCGTCCGAGAAGAAAGGCAATAATCTTCTGGAGAGCAGGCATAAGATCCAAATCGGGTCAAATATTATCGTACCAAAAGAGAACAGGAAGAAAGAACTGAGATAAGTATCTTCGTGAAACGCGGGGAAGACAAGTACGTCCTCCCAGCACCTACCTATATCATATCCAGAAAACCCTGGATGAAGGGTATGGCTAAGCTACCCAAGAAAAGCTTTTAGCATAACCTTATCCGGTACTTAGAGTCAGGTCTCTCTTGTGATCAATCTTGTGGGGCCATATCGGGGAAATGGTAATATAGGGGTGTTTTGATTGATTGGGGATATTGATTGAGTGCTCGGTAATTGGTTGCCGAAGCGAGATGTCCAGGGCGATCATCCGGTGGGTGAATCGTGGGGTAATTGGCGAGGCATGGGAATGTCCGATGGTCTGAGACTTGGATTAGCGTGTAAGATCCAGTATTACATGGACCTTTCGGAGGAGTAGCAGAACTGGAATTGTGTTATGCACGTGTGGAGAGTCACGTTTTTGACAAGGGGTGAGAGGCAGGATTCCTGATTTGTCCTAGTCCGAGGGAGTTGAACAACATCTCTCCATCTCACGCTCTTTGACGTGCTCGTCTCATCGCCCATCTTGTTGCTATCGTTAGCCAAATTGGTGAGACGACGGCAATGAATCTACGAAGAAGATACCTGGCATCTGACGATGGCCAGCTCACTCCGAACTGGGGACCACCTCACTCCTCTTCAAGGGAAAAGCGTGAAGGGGATGGTGGGTTCTGAGGATGACCGGCTTGATAACGGCGCTTCGTTGACCAGTGTTGCACCGGATCTGGATGCTGCGGAGGGAAACCATATCAGAATGTTGGAAGAAGTAGATAGGTTTCACGAGCACCCTCCGACGTCCACTGAACGAGAGTCGAAGAAAGTGGACTCTTCGTCGAGTGCCGATGCAAACAAATCTACATCTGTGGCCATTGGTAACGCCTTACAATTGCCCGATAGGCCCATTCCAATCGAGCATGTACTGGCAAATGATTACGACTTTCCTGAACAATTGGAAAGTCTTTCTATCGAGGAGAAAGAAATCCTGGAAGCTGGCTCTGGCGAAGGCTTGTGGCGCATCTTCCGCTATGAATATCCCAGCTGTTAGGATATCAGAGACAAATTCCTCTTCAATGTCTTCACAGACCTTGCGCACCACTACAAACACTCCCATCCGGCCAATATAAAAGCTGAGACGATTCCCTGCAGCTATGACTCGTGAAAGAGATCAGATGACCCTTTCACAAGGAGGGATGCCTACAGAGATCACCTCAGAGAGTACAATCTGGAAGATATGCTTAAAACGCACAAGAAGAAGAATCGAGAGCAGGAATGGTGGGCTAGCCGGATTGTTTCGCCTATGTAGTAGAGATGTGTCCGATGTTTGGGACCTAGCATCGCTGTCCAGAAAGATGGCTGGACATGTAAAACATGCAATGAGGAATGAGCGACTGAAAGGATTTTGATTCGGAACTCGATAGCCACCAAAGACCTTCCAATTGAAGGAGGTCTCTCTGAAAAGTTTGACATTGTCTCGCCTAGGCAATACGCCGATGGCAGTACTAGATGGGTCGACTCTGCCACTACACACTCAGAGGATGGCGCCTCCTCTTCTTCGACACTGAAACAGAAAATCCCAGCGGAAGAACCAGATTCTCGTAACTCTCCAACAAGCCAGACGACCCAAAGTGATCCTGTACGTTCAGAGCGTGCTCATGGCGTCCCAGAGGCACCGACCATGCCCGATCTCGGCCATTTCGAGTATGCGAGCCATAAAGTTGTTCCATTTACAACGGTCAAGCAACTCGGCTATGGTTCTCTCGGTAGTGTGGACGCAGTCCGTCATAGTGGCGATACTGATGGTGTAATTCTGGCCCGGAAAGTCATTAGACTGCCAAATATGGCACGGAAGCGACTGCTCCCTCTTATCCAACAAAAACATCTGTCTTACGAGAGCTCAGACACAAGCACATTATCCAAGTTATCAGTACATACGAGACCACCTCCGCGTCACGACAATTTGGCATCCTCCTTTCGCCTGCCGGAGATGAGGACTTGGGCCACTATCTTGAGCGTGTATGCGAGGATGACTTCCCTGAAACTGACTTACAGCGCCTGTCAAAGTGGTAGTACTGCCTAGCTTCTGCTGTCGCATATATTCATTCCCGGAATGTTCGACACAAGGACATCAAACCTAGCAACGTCATTTGCAAAGGTGACGACATATTCTTGACCGACTTTGGATCTGCCCATCAATTCAGCACTGGCCTTACCAGTTCAACTGAAGGCTATGCTGCTGGAATCACCAAAATGTACAGTGCGCCTGAAGTCATCTCCCTTGACCGACGAGGCAGACCAGCCGATATTTACTCACTGGGCTGCGTGTTTGCAGAAATGGCAACGGTTGTTGGTCGGAGAGCAATCGAGGACTTCCATGAGTTCCGAATGAACCGGTTCCAGATGAGCCTGATAGATTGACGCTTTGTTACTATGCCACATCTCACAAATTGGGTGATTGGTTCGAGTCAGATGCGGAGCCGTGGTCTTACGCTCTGATCGCGAAGATGTTAGCTGAAGATCAAGCATTGCGACCTTCGGCTCAGAAAGTCCTTTCGATACTGGTCGAGCATTCGAGATATTCGGATTGCTCGTGCAGATTTGTGTCAGATCGAGACCTCGGTCCTCGTTGAGAACATATTGTTCATACCAATCCCCATCTTTGGAATAGCAATCAGTCTTGATGTTTTCAATCGATTGCCAGCTTTTTCAATCATAGCTCTGATGAATGTTACCCTTGCAGGAAAAGCCAGAATCACTCATGCTTGAGAAAATTAGCAGCAAATTCAAGGATGAGCGCTAATGGGTCATTCACTGTTGTTCGCCATACTCGAAAGTCCTGTAGCTATTCAAGCAGGAGCGATCAGCGGCGCAAGCTTCTTGATCATGTACACTTGTGAACCATCCCTCCTTCCTGAGATTATCTTAGCAGCTCCAATATCCGGGATGTGCTTCGGTGAGACTACTTAATACGAGAGCTTTGGAACAGCAACATTAAAGCTAGACAGAAACAAATCCGTGGTTGCTCCTGCTGGAGAAAGGGACACATAACATAATCCTCCTCCATGATCGTGATAGCATCGCCTCCGAATTTGCAGAGAGTATTTCGAGAGTCAAGCATCTGACGGCTGCACACTCCGCGAGCTATTCCCAACTGTTAAATGGGTCGTCTCTTTTTCAGAGCTACGACAATCATCTCGCTTTGGCATGGAGATGTCGCAGTAGTTCGCTATCTGGTCGGTTGAGAACCCAGTGAGAGGTCAGAAACTCAGTTCCAGGGAAGGCGGGAGAGAATTAGTGAAGTCCTGAGCATCTTTCGGGATGAATCAGCAACGGCACCAATGGATCGAAGCTTTCTCTGAGGTATCAGTCAAGGTGGCGCAATTGCAATTCATGTCTATTCTTTTGTGGGGGCAAGTTGGGAGGGTTCATTGGGATTTGTAGCTTGCTTTCAGCTCGACTGAGGAACGAGATCCTTGTGGGATTCTTTCAAGTCCGGATCTCATAACGGAACTTCGTACGACTGCCCCGTCCGGACGAATCAAACGCTCCACGAGATCTGACAGACTTGTTTTCGGTGTCTATGCTAGCATCCCTTGTCACCTTGTCAAATCCGAAGGATGATGATCTTGCTCCTGTCAGCATAGCGAAAGATCATCCAAGACTTTGCGGGAACATCTGGGATTTGAATTGACATGGAAGGAATACGAAGAAAGAGGTCATTTAGTCAGTGAGCCAGAAGGCGTGGACGACCTGGCTGCATTCGTGAAAGAGAGAATGGCTGCTGGACCTGATTAATGATAGGGAAGGGACATCGCGTTATGAGTATCAGCAAGTAATTGATATTCCGAAAGCGTATCCTGAGATTGTATTCAGGGGAGACACTCCTCTCCCTCTGCTCTTTCCTTAGACTTTAGTGTGTCGTACCTTCCATGTCCCGCGGGGAACGGCTTTGAAGCTCCCATATTTTCCGACCTCTGGCCCTTCCTGTCCCTTCGAATCTCTTCGTCTCTTAATCAGAAGACCTATGAAAAGTATATTCAACCAAGAACCCAATCATACTTATAATCTTCCGCCTGCTTTTCAAAGTCTCAAAATGGTCGTCTTTGGTCATTTCTCTGTCAGTGTCGTGGATCCCGTCAGCACAGAACACACGCATACAGTGATATTTCTCCATGATGATGTAGAATCGAAAGACGGCTCTGCCACCGAAACTCTCAATCTCGATCTCGATCATCAAGTTTCGAATGATAAATTCGCCGACGATACTCTCAGTGTTCAGGCATCGAATGGCAAGACTCTGCCGCAAACCTTTCCGACCTATAGATGGGTATTCCTCTCATCATATATTGAAGACTGGGTGCTAGAACCGCCGAATGAAGAAAAGGTGATGAAAAAGAGACCATGGTTGTGAGTGTTCTTCCAGCTGTTCGTCTCTTCACGGTCATTCATGGAATGATTTTGGATCAGCTTGCTCGTTCGTGTTCTTGACCTGTCTTGATACTCTACATCTATTCATGAAGATCCAATGCTGATGTCGAGTCTCTGCAGCATATCTCCTCGCAATGACAAGTACATAGGTTTACACGAGAGTATTGATTCCACCACCAAGACCATACTTGGGGAATCACATCATGTACCTACCAAACACATGATTCTTTGTGGATTTGGTCATGGTTGTACCGCTGCCAATCACGCCCTGGTGTCTGAGAGAATTAAAATGGGCGGCTTCATTGGATTGAGTGGTTGGCTACCCTACCCGAGGAAACGCAAATCTCTGGTGGATATGCAATCTGATATACCTGGGATGCGGTCTGCCAGTGCAAGCCCGAAGACACCCACAAGCCCAAAGAGTCGCAGGGGAAGCTTGACGGCTGATAGCAACACGAAACTTGGGAAGACGGATGACCACCTTCCTGTCAAAGACCTTCCGATTCTCATCGGATATTTCGAAAAAGGCGGCAAAGCACCCAAGAATTTACAGCAGTCTTTGCTCCGAGCACTGGAAGGCAAGGGTGCAATTGGAGGTGATTTGAAGGTTTACCAGCAAGACGAGCCTGGTATCAAGTCGCCGAAAGTCGTGGACGATATTGTCAAGTTCATGAAGGCCATCTTCCCAGCAAGTACTCAGCAGGCCGAAGAGAAAAGTGACGACAAGGCGAACGAAAAGCCAGACAGCAAGACAGACGGCCAGACTGAACTTCAAAACCCCCAGCCGTACCGACGATGGTGTAGCATTGTCTGAATAGTGCTTTGGACACAGAGAGTGGTGCCTGTTGCCACTCTACGTGCTTCTGCTCGGAAAATGTTCTTGAAAGTAGCTATTGCATCTCGTTGGATCACGTCTCGGTATTGTATAGTTACAAGATGTAGTTCATCGTATATGCGATAGACTGGCTAAGATTTAGACTTAGCTATCCATCACAGCCCCCAGAAAGACAGAACTACCTTTGGTTGACAGATTTCTTTTAATTTTCAAGTTGTGTTGCACCTCGTCCGCCACTAAGTTCAGGCTAACTTCAATTTCCTTTTTGTCATAAACATCAAGAACCTGTTGGCGGCTTGGACTTTCCATCCGATCCTTATCAGATGCTATTACCCTTTGATCGCGTGCGGTCCCCTGCGATCGATACAGTCACATTTCACGACAGGCATGCGACATCAAAATCGAATGCTGTGTTTGGTAGCGGTGTTCACAGATATCCTTGAAGAGCTGCACGAAATTGATGTTTCCGCATCCCCGCGACCTTTGAATATCAACAAGGGCTCGCTTCGATTGCCTAGTTGGTCCCAATAAGTGTACCTACTCTCGAGAGTATCCAACCACAACCTAAGGTCACCACAAAGGAATGATTCTATCTCTCAATGGTTGCATCTGGTTTATCTCACTCATTCACTGACAAGTACCTAGTTGAAATATGCTTGGCTGTTCGGACCTCTCTTCTTGAATCAATGCGGTGCATAATTCAAGGCAGTGTGTGCACGAGGTACTGGCTATTGTGCCTTGAGAAAGTGATAATAGTCCAGATATAGGGACGGCTCGGAGGTACCAAAGCAACAGTAAATGGATTTTGACATGATAGGTCTATATGGACAGAACGTGCTCAGCAACAGGGCGAGAAGTTGCTTTACTCTACCTGCCGGCTGTAAGCAAGGTAACCATCCAAGTTACTCCCAAATACTTGGAAATTCTGATTGTTTTGAGCACGGCTGGATCTGAACTGCCGGTATGTGCCTCTTATCTCGAGTTACACGGGGTGAATACACGAGATTCTGAGTATTCCTCTCTTTGTGGTGTCACTTCCCAAGTTTAGCCTGTTGAAAAATTGAAACCCATGGAAGCATCGTACTGTATGCGTCAACAACAGATCTTCTGATGATCAATGAGACTGTGACAGGATCACCCGATTCTTCTTCGCGGTAGGACTCCCTCAAACTGACTCAAAGTCGCGGCCGACATATCAAGGATATTCAGCCGTCGTAGTCTGCTCAAGGAGCAGTCTCTCAACCTATTGCCTTCTTCAAGACAATCCGTTCTCGGACCATGTTCTCACGTCATCGTCTATCAGAATGCACCACATTTAAGTATGATTGTCAACAATAATCTGCATTCTGATTACATGAAACTTCATCCGCGCTGCGGCCCCCATCACCACCATTCAGCCTGAATTTCTCCCTTCACCGCTCAGAATCTCGTTTCCACCAATGATGCCGTTATCTTATACTCCCATCTCAACCTTATCTTCACCTCCATTTCAACCCCACATCCCACACTCAGAGTAACATCGTTCATCCCAAGATCTGGAGAGTCCAAGCACGTGGAGCGTGAGCTGTCACATCGCGTCACCATCACCTCGTATCGCGCAGGTCCCCAGACTCTGGTATATATTACAAACTTGTAAATATACTCTCCGAATGTCTATTTCCAGTAGCACGCAGCATATGTTACGTAGACAAGCTTGGACCACGCTGCTGTTCAATATACCTGAGATACATGACCACGAGTGTGTGTCTCCCTGTGAAACGTCAGGTCTAAGCCTCAGATGTTTGCCAAAAACATACAATTTCGCCTCATCGCACAACATATGTTCTTCGGGTTGACAAACCCAGAAGCAATCGAACGCTATTGAGACAGGACGATCGTGGAGCTCCAGTATCAGCTGTCCCCGTCTTGCTTTTTAGGCGGAGGTCTACTTTCCATTCCTCATCCAGGAAGGACAAGTTTTGCCAATGAAGTATCATTACGGCACGGTGACTTGTCTTGAAAGACCAAGAAGATTTACGAGCTCAATCGAGAGCCGAGGCCTTCCCAAATTTCAAACAATAATATGAATTGCAATATAGACTGAGGCGTACGTCCGTGAGTCTTAGCCAGAAGGAGCACCAGGACTTGGAATCGTGGACGATGAGGTGGAGAATCCCAAGCGTTACTCACTCGTGTTGACGCAGCTTGCATCAGATAATTCTCCCATTTCCTTGTCACACCGGTTACCAGCAGCAACTTTGCCGCGACCGCCATTTGGCGTCCCAATGCGGCCTTCTATCAACAGACATATTACCTCTTTCCATCCTTTAGTCCACTCCGTGCCTCCGAAGGTCACAAACTGGAATCGAGATTAGCAAGGGCAGAATTCCAACACGGCACACAGCGAACGAGAAAGCCCTAACATCCCATGTCGTTCTCCAGATTTTCCGTCCTGCTCCACTTCACTGGGGACCCCAGATGCGTCTCCCGTTCTCAGCTCCGCTTTTGGGGGCAAATCCAGCCCGGCTCTGCGGTCCGATCTCAAGGACAACAGTCGTGTGTTCCAGATGCAGATTTCCCTACGGCGCAGTACATGTCGGGTCTCAATCGGGCGATTCGAGGCCTGGCACATCATACAAACCTTGAATTCGAGGAGAAGAAGAGAATAATCTTAAGTTTTCCTTGCAGAAGTCAGTTCGACCGACGGTCCGTGTGGATCATTGCATCGACTGTGATACGAAGTCGCAACGCAATGCAAAACTCGGGCAACCTTGCATCATGTATGTCGTTCTCTTTTCCTCGCGTCGTCTTGCCTGCAATTAATCGATCAGTGCTCGGAATCAACAACCTTGGCAGCTGTGCAGGGAAGATCATGGTACTTGCGTACATACATGACGGCCTGAACCGAGCAACTTACCAACACATAACCCTAACCGGTCCCCTCTCTCCGAGTGAAGAAAAGACCTTCTTCTTCTTCAACTTCTGCATTCAGGCTGCAGGACGCCGAGCTTCCCCATATTAAGAGGCGTCATTAGTGTGTTGCACAGAAGGCTGGTGCTCTCATTCCAACAGGCAAGTGAAGCAAGGAGTGGACGGTAGGCGGCGAAGGTATGTTGAGTTGTTGTGGGGTCGAATTTGGGAAAACATGACAATCATCTGAGGCAAGGTTCGGGGAGGAATAATACGGACAGGAAAACGTGATGTCTACATGTGTAGTGTCACATCTCTCACGATTATCTGTCTCAGAGTTACCTAATTCCTTCTTCTGGATGTTACACTCGAGCAAGTACTCCGTACAATCACACGTCAAGGTCACGATGTGATATGATAGTGGTGCAAGTTCCTTCGGCACCCCACATTCAGCTGAACTCCTCTCAAGCTTCAACTCCGCCAACCCCGCCATCCACCATTCTTCCCCGTCGTCCAGACTGTTCCAGCCCTCATGTTCACCTGCATACCTTCCACCCACAAGCCATCCTCGAACGAGTCTCGTCACATTCCGCTGCTGCGGTACCACCTCTCGTCCCAACGTTACGACAACCCCCACACTCAGGCCTTCCCTTCCAAGCGTCCCCCCAAGACTTGAGACGAATCCAAGGAAATAGAAAAGCAAAAGTGCCAAAGCAACCTTCCTCATCCATCTCAAAACTCCGCCCCCGAAATCGCACCATCTCAGCACTTACTGTACAACTTGCCTTCCCATACGGGTTTCTTTTTCCGGTATCACGGCACGTGTCTCATTCCGAGCTCTCTATTCGTGATCCAAAGAAGATATGAGGTGATAATGCAAAAGGCTAGACAAGTGAAGCGTCCCTATCATTCCGTTAGCAAACATGAAATGCCCTGGTAAGCTGTCATTGCCAGAGATGCCGACTTGGCAACTGTGGAGTTGTGGGGAGAGTCCGGCTGGCCCTTCTGCTTTAGCATCTCTCCAAGTCCACCTTCTCCAAAAGCCATTTCTATTAGCTTCAGCTAGTATTCACGCTCGGGTTTATTTCCGACGCCGAGCTACTGAACGAAAATTTCTCCTTATCTTTCGACATCATCGGCTTACTCTCAGGGGAAGTACTACCAAGCTGGAGATGGAAGCTTGGAGATGGAAATGGAAAGTTTGAGTGATGACGATACGACATGCTAATGGGAAGTAACGAAGTAGGATTGAAACAGCGGTGTCGAGTCTCCAGCGCAGAGGCAGAAGGTTACCAGAAAAGGTTGTGTTGGAATTTCTTTATTCGTTAGGGTGGATCTTCCCCACATACCATCACCCCACAGGGAACGGGATTCGCGGTGATTGACGGCATCACATCATTTGAGAAATACCAGAAAGTATTATCTGATTACTTGACAACTATTTCAGATTCAGCGATTACCTTTTGCTACGCATTTATGCCAGGTGGGGAAGTATTGAAGTCTATTCCTATCATTGTGTGTCAGATTTAGTTATGACCTAGCGTTCCCTTCTCTCCTCCTGTCCAAATATTCGCAATCTCTCCAATCTGAAGCCTTCGAATCGTCGATGTGTAGAGACAGTGGTACTCCAGATCAAAGATAAGAGAAATCCGGGGCTGTCTCCAGATTTTGTTTTCCCTCCAATGATTATTCTCTGGAAGAGATTCAAGACCTTGATGATGACGATTAGAAAGTATATTTAGACTTCTCTTCCAGGATCCAAATGAATTTCTCGGGGGGAGCCCACCGCTGGGATTTGGATGTACGAGCTTCTCGTTATCATAGGCTACCTATAGTATCTCCTCGCAGTTGCCATTCCAATGGAATGGGTGGGAGGCGAACAGTCGCTGCAGGCCATTATTTATCTACCATCTTTGCAATATGGCCAGCGATAAGGCTACATGTACATGCACGAGTACGAAGAACCCGTTCTTTCCCCAGAAAATAATCGCATGCGATGGTCTCGATAACTCCACGCCCCGAGTTTTTCCTTCCCGGGTAGTAAGCTCAACTTCAACTTCATCCCTGGACTTCTTCACATGCCGACGACACTGCCGTTTCAGCACAAGCAATCTGGCAAATGTAAATTGACTCACGACATCATTTCCTCGTGTAAGAAATAAGCTGACGACATCATCATGTTCCAAATGTCACCATATCCAAACTCGAAACTCAAAAGTCCCGACTTTCGTCCGACGGCGGGGACGTGGGGAACCTGGCCCCTTCGTGGTATACTTGAACTGTGTAGCCCGTTTGGGTAGTGAACGAGCTCTCAGACACACGCTATGAACACCGGGGAATTGAGGGATTGGCTTCCTCCTGCACGACAGACGGGAGGATGGAGGAACTCTAGTGCCGGGTAGTAAGGTAAGCTGATGGCTGACTCTCGTCTCCTGTCCAGGTACTCTTGTCAAATAGTGTTTCACAATATAGGAATCAGCTCGTTCTCGCTCGTAAAGTAGTTCTTCTTCTCGGGCTATACAATGCTACCCTACTAGGAAGGTAGACTTCACGCTTGTGTATCTTTAATTCTGTTCGATTCCATCTTGACTCGACTCAGGACCACTAGAGCATGCATGATAAGGAAAGAGGCGTTCTTCCATCACCTTTAAAGATTAAATTTGGCGCAAGTAATGAAGGGTCTCTCAGGGTTGGAGATAGTGTTAGTGGCGGTACTCGAGTGCGGAGAAACTCTCGCAGGAGACTAACTATCCGTGTCTCATGTCTATGAAGAGGTTGAGGAAGGGAGGGGAAAGGCGGGATTGATTGTTCAGGGCTCGTTTGTCGACAGCTTTAGGTAGGCTGGTTGGAAAGAGGGGACGGACGGAAAGCCACATGTAGAGCATATCACACACGGCTCGGTACCGTTGACCAAAGATAATGGAACCACCTTCGCCGCGTTTTTGGAGTTATTCAGTTCAAGTCGAACAGAATTGAAGCATCTGAAAGACGGGATGATGAGTGCTGATCTTTGGTCCTTATAGTGCATGATGAATCATCATCGAGCTCATCGAGCTCCATGCAGAACAGCCCCTGTTCGTAGGTTGTCACTTCAAGTCTCTTGTTTTGATACCAATGGTGGGGCTCGGTTATTGGCGAGGTAAAAAGGGGGAAGATCCACAGTAGAAAAACTCCCGTACGCTGATAATATTTTCAAGGGCTCCTGTTATGTATGATGCGCGAAATGTGAATGTGATTGTGAACATACAATGCAGCACATATCCGCATCTGACAGCGGGAGAGCGTGGGGTGCATATCCTCCCGCCGCACCTGCAGGTCTTCCCTTTTCTTTTCCCACGCCCGTCTTCCTGCTGCTTTGAATGGTGCACTTTCGGAGGAAAGTATCCTTCTACTTTTCTTCACCGCTCTTCTTTTTCTCTTGATGATTCTAGACACTTCAACATCTTAGAATGAGCAAAGGAACGCCCCAGTATGCAATGTGCGGAGGAAGAAAGTATCTGATAACAGGCGCAATATATTTGAATCTCAACCCCACGCAGACCCCTATTTTCAGATCTTACCCAAATCTAACCACAACTCTCCCATCTGACCAACTCGGTCCCGAGAACATAAACATGCACCTTCGTGAATGATACTCTTGAGATCGAAAATGCGAGACTCCAATCATTCACGAATGTGCCTGCAACGGAGTTCGGAAGGTACCTCAAAGTACTTTTCAGGGCGGCGGAACCTCCAGGTCCCTGTGGTACCAAAGGTGTGCACACCCTCAAGCACCACGCCGCGACGGCATGACCTGTATGTACAGTACAAGTGCGACAGGTACGTACCCCTGGTTTGAGAGGACTTGACGCACCTCCACGTTCGGGACTGGCCGTGGTGTATTTACATGCATTCTCTTATCTTAAAGGATTTGATGTTGGGAGTTACGAAGAAGGAGACTGAGGATTGTACCAAAGTGCATGTTTCGACTAACCTCTCTTATCATGGCCTTGGATCTTGATGAGACTATCCAGCCACTTGACTCGACGCCAGAATAGTTCTTCTTGCCTGATCTATCCAAGAAACAAGATCATCGCGGTCCCACTAGCTCATCACAATCACATAACCCTTTAAAGCCTTCGCCGCTGTACTGCCATTGTAGTAAAATCCTACAATTATATCAAAATCCAATCTCATCTCTCTCTATCCACGTTTCCACCTATCTTTGATCTATCATCTTAGACCTATCCGTATAGCCACATATAATTCTAAGATCCAAATATCCAGTTTCCAACATTTGTTTACCCCGCATCGCCATCCTCCGCACCACGACCAACACGACTGCGCCTCACGACGACATGGAAGCAAGATTTTTAATCTATTCCTCATTTTCGATTCCAGATGTGGCTTCGGCACCGGCCGAGTACATACTGATCTGCATGTTCTTGTCCATCTGTACCCTAAACCATACTGATCAAACCGAACCAACAATGAGGGGTATTTTCCCGGCCCAGAAGCTATTGCACCTCTGATTTCGGGTTCCTGATTCCGGATTCCACTTCAACCCATCTCGATCGGTTGAATTGATTTTTTATCTCTGCAGTACAATCACAAGGAAGTTCAACAATCATGCCGGGCCCATAGTCAATCGTTCGGGATGGACATAAGTCGCTGCCACTATTCACTACCCCTCGCCTCGCTTAATTCGGCACAACACTGCCTGAATATAAGCTCCAATATATCAAACCACTCTATCGCCCGCAAAACAAGGACCGAAAATAAAGTACCTGCACATCAAGACACCTGAATGCTCCCTCCCGTGCGTTCCCTACACCGCTATACTATACCGTACCGTGGGCTATTCATTGTATGGAATTTCTCCGTCGGTTGCTCGGTCGGTTTGTTGCTCGGGGGATTTGCGGTCGTATGCAATGCAGTATGTACTTCAGGAGCAGGCCTTCCTGTACGATTTGTCGGAGCATGTGAGATATTTGCTCATTTGACATTCGGCAAGGTGATGAGGATAGGGAAAGGAAGGAGAAATCCCGATTCCAAAGTGAGAACCAACAAATGGGCACTGTCTGACGGTACCGACAACACCATGTGCCCAGGTACCCGTGACGTGATGTTAAGTTGACGGAGAAATGGAATCGCTATATGCAGCAGATAGGACAGACAGGACGCTCGATCGGTCGCTCGCGTGGTGATGTTGTATTCTATCCGTCGGTACGTACGTACCGGCGGTACTTCACTCACCTTCGCTTCGATGTCCTTGCATATTGAGTTGGGTACTCATAAAGTACAGTGAATCCTATAGTGTACCGCAACTGTGTCATCTGTGGCTTTCACATGCCACACCATTTCACACCCCACCTCGCCCCTCCATCAATATAAAAATTATATTAAAATCGTTTCCACGGCACGGTACATGGCGGCTATTTCCCTCCCCAGCCCCAGGCACCAGCCTCAAAGCCGTTGAGACTTACGAGACGGTCGCAGATGGAGATGGATCTTGGGCCGTGTTCGCCTGGCCATTTGCTGTATAGCCGCTCGGCTGGATGAAGATGACGACGAGAGAACGGAAGGGAAGGGGAGGGCAGGGAACGGGAGAGGACATCTAGCCGCGTAGAAGCCTAAGGGGGACCAGGAGGAAGATATGTGATGAAAGAAGAGGCTGAAATGGTGTGTTGAACCCTGATCCCAGGTTCCAGAAATTGGTCCTGATTTTGAACTTGTGAGATGATACAAGATATGGAAAACGCTTCCTTTGACCCATCGGTATGAAGCTGCATGCTTGCTGATTTGGTTAAATGGATTGCGTAGCAAGAGAAAGATAGATTCTAAAACCAAGAGAGAGAGAGAGAGAGATCATACAAATGGCGGCTGGTTTATCCAAGCAGCCCTCAAAGTAAACAAAACGACAATAATCGATGTTGAAAACTCTGAAAAAAGGCTCTACAAGCAGTTGACCAAAGCCTACTAACGAAAATCCTCAAAAGAAAAGATCTCCTAACCCCCTTGTACATATTCCCTAACAGTCGAAAGAGAGAAAAGACTACACCTCATGATCCTCATCACGCAAGCGCTCCCTCACGATCCGAAAGCCGAAACCAGATCCTCCTGCAGCGGCAAAACTCGGCCCCCTTGCTCCGGAAGCAGCAGTCGTGCATCCTCGCGAACTTTTCCCTTCTTCACTTCAGTACCATACTGTTATCGGTTTCTCCTTCCTGCCCTGCTTCGTGCCTCGCTACTTTCCAGTCTAGGACGTACTTCGGAGCCGATATGATATGTATGTAGGTGTACATGTGCTGCGACGTTGACACGCGAGGAGGACGAGGTAGCTAGCTACCTACGTTTCAGCAAGATAGATACATTACCTGGGGTATGTAGGGAGGCAGGGTCGATATCGATGACAACGTTTGCATTTGCAAGCGAGGCAAAGATGCGCTGCATTTCTCCTTCCAGGGGGTTCAATGTAGGTATGTTGTAGGTGATCAAATCCCCCTCACGTTCATCAGACGCGCTACTCCGCACGATCTCCAAAACCCCAGGTACGGACGCACCTAGCCAAGTCGATCTCACCAAATCCAAAACAGGTGAGAATCTCCATCTATCAGACTTCAGCACTCCATTCCACTTCCCCCCCCCCGCATATCATATCCTATCCTATCATATCATATCCCTCCCCATTCTCCATTCATTCTGGAACTTTACAGTAAGCAGCTATTCTCTACTGTGCCTTCCTTCACATGATAAAACAGTAGCAGACAAAGCAAGGCATCGGAATGGGGGGATTAAGGTTTCACCGCGCCGTCCAGCCGTGAATGGACTTAAGGATCAGCGTTTTTGGGGCTTGCGGCGTCACGTCAGCAGCGCTGGCTGTGTGTGGAGAGAATGTGGGGGATGGGGATCGGGATGGGGCTTGGAATGCGAACGAATAGTTAGTGAGGGGGACGGGAAGGGAGGCGAATGTCGTCTGCGTTTGGCTGACAGTACAGTACAGACGGCGGGCAATTTTGGCTGCTGCTTGCTTATCTCGAGTAGAAAGCCATGAAGCTAAAAATTGTCACGATGAATGTATGGCTGTCAGGTTAATGGATGGTTGGTGGTTGTCACATGCGATGAACATGTGTCTTCACATGTCTCAGTTTGCTGGCTGCTTTTTTCGTAGTGATGGAGGTCAAGTATATCACGCTGTACATTGCATGTGACAGAAGTAACTAGGAAGACAGGCAGACATGGTTTGTAAGTTTTTCTCATTTGGCACAGCCGAAGCCAGAGCCAGAAATCTAGCTAATTGGGTAGAGTAGCTAAAAAGCAACCAAAGATGAAGAGGAAAAACGCTGTACTCCAGTTGCCATGATGATGAGGACCCCTTCGTCGTATCATCATATTCCCAACCTCGCTGCGCACAGCAAACCCGTCTATAGAAGCAAGAGACAAAACACACAAGTAGATTCCTTGGCGACTTTCAAGTACACCAGGTCGTGAAGCCAAAGCCCTCTCTCTAAACCGCCCTTCTTCCCCTGAACGAGCTCTGCCTTCTGAAGTGAGAAGAACAGAGTAGAAAGGAAAGGGTTAAAAAGCCAAATCTATACGGCGCGCGCGCTGTTCTATACATACACCGTGAAAAAGGAGAAAACCAAATCAAATGGGTCATTGCCCGTAACAGCCGTAAAAGTGGAGATCTCGAGTTCGAGTCGTTGCGATTGATGCTGCGAGTCGAGTTGTCGAGTGAATTATCGAAGTAGGATGTGTTCGTGGAAGTACCAATACTCCTCTGCCGTCAGGCAATCCTCTATATCGCGCCAGAAAGTCATCCGGACCTTCTCATGCTCCTGTCATTTCCCCTAGAAGAGAATATCGTCTATCTGTCCATCGGATCTCCTGCAACACTACCCGTTGTGCTGCTGTGTCCACTTGTGCTGAAGCCGTTCTCACCGGAGCTGATCAGGTCTTGAACAGCTACTTTCGGAACTTGCGGAACTGGAAGCTTTCTCTGTGTGCCATCGGTTTTTGACATGATGTCACTGATTGACAGACCGGTTCTTGGAGCTGAAGTGGCAGTGTTGTTTGGGTGGTATTGACCCTCAACGTTCTGGGGCTCCATAGGTGCGAGAGCTGGGGTATGTTGGAGAGTCAGATTGCGGATTGTAGGCAAATCGTAGCCACCACCGTACGGTCGAAGTCGTGGAGAGTGGGCTGGAGTAGCGAGAGGAGTGTGGTCAGGTGTAGGTGACAACGAGTCGTGGGAGAAGGTAGGAGAAGAGGGAGCAGTGCTGTTTGGCGAGTTGGGACGGGATCGCTTGGCATGTCGATGGGCGTAGTGGTCGTCCTCATCGTGAGAATGCGATCTTGACATGGCGTAGGCTGACAGCGAAGGGAGGTGGTTTCTGCTGCTGTGACTGCTGTGGCTGTAGTATGGGTGATGTCTTGAGCTACCATGGTGAGGGTGGTGTGTAGCAAAGGTGCTCTCTCGCTCGACTTGAGTGGCAGCTGTGGCAAGGAGATTGATGTCGAGACTCGAACCATTGTTTGGGCTTCCTCCAAGACTGCGGAATGTCGGATTCAGGACTGAGTGGGGAGTCGAGTATGAAGCGTAGGAGTGAGGAGGGGACACGTTTGGAGAGCCAACAGCTGAAGTTGGGGCAGATCTCGACATGTTCTTATTTGGTGGTGGCATCATAGTAGCCATGGCTCCTGTGTGCTCCATTCCACCTTGATGCATCTTGTTACTCCTGCGGGAGTTGGGGTTGTTGTGTATCCTCGAGTGTCGAGTCAACTCGTCTGATCTCGAAAATCGCTTTGTGCACCCTGGGAACTGGCAAGCGTGAGGCTTCTCGCCGGTATGAGTTCTGATATGTCTGGTCTGATGCTCGAGACGGTGGAAAGCCTTATCGCATAGAGGGCACTTGTATGGACGGGGGAGGTCTTGTCGGTCCTCGCCATGTCCGCCCATCATATTCGGTTGCATCATAACGGCTGCCATTTCTTCTTCGTGCTGTCTTTGTTGTTGCGCCTGAATCTCAGCCAATTTCCTTCTTGCGGCTTCCTGTTCCTTTTCCAAAGGTGTTTGTGGATTCAGTAGAAGATCTACTGAAGTCTGCGCGCGTTGCATGTGATTGCCGCCGCAGCGTTGGGGATCCCGCACTTCAAGTCTTTCTATGGAATGCGGAGTGTGGCGGGGAGAGGATTTATTTCCTCTTCAGTAGCGATCGCAATATGAAGAAGGCGGGCGTTGACAATGAGGAGTGGTTGCGGCTGTCGAGTAATTCGCAACTGGGATGTTGTATGACGAAAGTCGGGAGACGATAGAATGGTTGTGGGAGTGGTGGTTGTATTGCTATGGTGGGATGGGATGCAGCGTGGGTGGTATTGAGTTTCGAAATCTTCTGACGGTAACGGAGGAGAAGAGTACCGAGGGGGGTCGGAGTCTTATACGAACGGCCAGGGCAGCAGCGTAGGCGTAGGTAGGTTTAGGGGGGAAGAGTCGGAGTCAGGGAAGACAAGGGCAGCCCAGGAGAAAGTGGAGGGGGGAAGAAGGGAACAAAAAAGTGTGGGCTTGTGGGCTTGTGTGGGCGGACAAGGGCAGGCCAGGCAGAGCAGCGCAGTGCAAGGCGGGCTTGAGCGTGAGCGTGGGTGAGTGGGCGTGGGCGTGGGCGTGGGCGTGGGAGGAAAAGAGTGGAGGGGATGGATTGTCGAGGGCGGAAGAGGGAACGAGGCGTAGGCGTGCGTAGGCGCAACAAGCTGGGGGGTGGAAGGGCCGGGCTTGCTGGAAGGTGCTGGGATGAGAATATTTGGCGGGTTGGCTTCTAGCGCTGCTTAGCGTTTCTTAGGCGATGATGGCGGGATGCTGAATCTGGCGCTGGGCTGGAGTGCTGGAGTGCTGAGGGCTCGGGGAATCGGGGGTCGGAGAAGGGAGGCAAGGCACAGCACAGCACAGGACGGGGTGTGAAGGGATTAAATAAAAATTCAAATCGAGCTAGCGACTGTGGAGAACAACTGGAGTGTGAGAGAGTCAGGCTAGCTGCTCGATTCCCCTGCCCTGGTCGAAGTGGGGGAGATAACTGTGCCCGAGAGATCTGAGTGTGCTGAGTACACTCAAGACCACTCAAGACAGGCAAGACAAGTCCAAGAACCTCCAAGAAGAGAGGTCTGAACCATTTGTGACAGCGAAATCGAAGAAAATAGAAACAGAAACGTTTCTGTTTCTCCTATTCTTGCCTCTCTTCAGTGCTTCAGCTACTGCTTCAACTGCCTGTGTGCTCCAGCTCCAATGATATCCTTGGAGAGGCACTGGAACTGTGGAGCGACAGTGCAGCCCGGTTCGTTATCTTGCACCTTGTGTTTGTCCTGGGTGGATTCCGTATATATTTCGAGCCTGCTGCCACTTCTTGGGTGTTTGGTGCACGATGTTTTCAGAGCTTGTCTTTGCTCGTCGCTGGCCGATCTGTCTGGTCGGTGTGAGCTGGACATCCAATCCTCTTGGAAGTGTTACCGCCTACAAGTTCTGGATTGCGAGATGCTCGAATCGAATCGAATGCCTCCTTTGGCTGGCGCTTTCTCGCGATTTGGAACTGCACCCTGAAATATGGGATGGGCTTGGACTGTGGGCAACGAATGGGGCCGCCTGGGGAAGAATCTCGGCGTGTGGATAGACGTCCTGCTTGATCGATCGCTTGCTTTGCTGCTCGCAACGAGGCTGTACGGTTGGATGGAGTTGTCGATGTCACTATTGTTGGGGAAAACAAGGGATATCGACGTTTGATGATGACTCGGGCTGACTCGACTCAAATCAAAGGGACTTTTCTTTTTGCCTCCTCTATGACCGATGGACGGATGTGTTGTACAGAACAGTCCAAAAGATACCAGATCTGTGGAGAACATAAGATATCTAAGGGATCTTGCCAGTTCTTGATCTCGATTACAGTACCTGTTCAATGCTCTTCTTCACATTTGCATTTTGGAATAAATTGTAGGCCTGGCGGCATAGTTCCATGTCGCATTTGCTCCATCCCCCCATCTCTATCATGATCGCATCATCACCAGTGGATTCTTTCCTTGCCTTTTCAGGCCATTAATTTTCTTTTTTTCACCCCTCGCCCATTTTTTGGTGGGGAGAAGTAGACAGTGGGGAACAGCACTAACAAGAAATCCACCCTTCTGTTCTCACTTGCCTAATCCTAAAAAGGCAGTATCTTACAAAGCCGGCAGGTGTGATGCAGGCTGAGATGCAAACGCAGGTCGAGATTGAATTCGGGAGATGGGCTGAGAATAAGCACAATGAGCTGAATGAGGATGGCATGTTGGAAGGACAAGGACAATTGCAAGTTGTTGTTTTATGTTCCTTTTTTCCCTTGAGGATCAAGAGCTGCACCATACTCCAACTACTGCCCTCCACATCTTGCAAAGAGTGGTAAATATATCCTGATACATGCGTCAAAGGCAGAACAACACAATCTCATTTCGATTCAAAACTGCAAATCCAACTCCGTCCGTTTGTACATTGATCTCGCTATCGTCCTAAAACAGCTATTTCTATCACATCCCATTCCCCCAAGCCGGATGTCACACTTATTGATCCGACCCCGACTTTCCTCTTTCTCCCCATTCATCGAATACCAGCCCATATTCTTGAGTCTTGCATTGTCAGGCCTTGCTGACTCGGCCTCCCCAGCTGAATAATGCATATATGTTCTCCTCAGCTTATAGATAACTCGTCCTACAAGCATCCAAATATGCGTACTCATCACTCCATTCGCCTCTCACACACCTATCACAATCTCGTAAACCTGACTGTACGCTCACGGCGGTAGGCACCGACAGATAGCCCGAGTCCAGCCTGCCCAGTAACATTCATTCCAGCACGATTTAATCGGGCGTCTGGGGAGATGGCACGGCATAGCATAGTGGCTCAGCCATTAACTGGGGTCGTGGAGACTCTGGAGACTGGAAACAGGCGCCAGGCTCTCGTCGGGTCAACTCGGTCTACATCGCTCCGTCTGGGGACCTCTGGGCTGAGAAGATAACGTGGGGATCAGTGGACGTTAATTTCAAGCGCCAGGAAGGCGTGATTTGATGCGATGGTGACACGAATTTCCTCGTACCAAAGTCTCTCGAATAATGACCGTCCATTTAATTAAATTGCTTTCCCAGAGCAGACTACGTCCATGCCGTATCAAGCCATTTTCATCCCACCCCTGTCTTTCCGTTTCTGGACCTCTATCAAACGATATCTGGACGACGGACGAGTCGTGCCTGCCATTCATCAACCCATAATTTCTTCTCCATTACAAGTTCCTGTTCGGCTTTCCCTATCTATCCATTTTCCTTTCATTTTTGGTAAATGAAGTATGTAAGATGTGCCGTAGCCAGGAAGGAAAGTATCGGAAAATACATGACTTGACATGAAATGTTGACATCATCTTGACAAGACAATGCTACTCTGTACCCCAACATTTCACCATCTAACGTACAACCCAAACCAGCCATGCTATCAAATGCATCCCGGAAACGGCATGCCCACACCATCCTCGATTTTCCAAAGATTCCTCCCCTCACTCCGATGTCACTCCGGTCAACCAGCAGCAACACAGCAACACAGCGAGAGCGCTTCACGAAACCAGCCCAGCTTCAAGCACATCACCCACGCCACACTTTTCTTATTCCTCGACGTGACACACACCTCCTCCATTCATTCCAACCATCTCTCCAGACCCCAACACGCATAAGAAATAAAAAGCCTTAACCAGCAGGCCAACCAACCAACAAGGTGACCAACCAGCCAGCCATTCCTCCCCGAGCACTAAGTTTCCTGGCCAGACCCTTTCAAAATTCGTTATCTGGGGTCCGCCGAGCCGTGGGGTACATACTTCTACATCCACGCAAGCCCAAAGAGGCAAGTCGTTCACTCACAACGTGATAGCGTCTTTCCGTCTACTCCACAATTACCTGAAGTCGTTTATCTTTGACAACAATTTCGCCATGGATTGGCCCATCTCATCTCATCTCTTCTGCTTCCTTTTGGTACTTGTTGACTATTTCTCCACTGCTAGTAGTCTGGGACGGAGAAAATCGAGTCAGTCTTTTGAGACTGGGTCTCTTGGTGAGATGTACCCCGCAATCGCATGATGTCTTAACCGCTTGGCTACCCGTCTCATTCGCTTTTAACGCCGAATAATCATCCCACGTCTACGCCGCCTTGTTCTATGATATGATGTGATTTGATTTGATATGTCTAATAAGAAGGAGGGTGTGTGTGTGTACTGTATCATGTAGGAGAGCGGTAAGTCGGAAGCAAGGGAAATCATACCGGGGTACACCAAATCCGGTGGGAGGGCAGGTTGGAAGCAAGATGGTGGAATGTGGGGTTGGTGTTAGTAAGTTAGTCAATGTCAGCTCCTCCACCTCCACCTCCACCTCCACCGCTTGGAAGGCTGCGAGGAGAAGTTGTGATTGGAGCGCAAAGCATGTCACTGTTCAGTACCAAGTAGTTTTGGGGAAATAGATAATCTTGGAATTTACGGTGACAGATAACGAAATCGATAATGGCAAAGTTGGCAGGTCTAGACAGGTCCAGCGGTCAACGAATTCCTGTCTGATCTTCGAAGCAAAGCAAGTTGGTCCGCGCGCATGAAGATATAGACAGGGGTATTCCTCTGTAGGTGAGTGAGTAATGACAACACATCACCTCTTCTTTCTCTTTCTTCACTTTTCTTCTTCCAAGATCTAGAATCCTCTTATTGCTACTTGCCTGGCATCATGGAGAGTGGAGAAGATGTCTTCGGGAGTTGACCGCCTCGCCTCCAAACCTGGAGATCAGATCATGCAAGCATAGACTTTTTCAATGCCGATGCGTACATCGGGAGATGTGTGCATGAGTTAGTTGGAATCTGGGGAGCGCAGCACCAGCACTCTTGGACGCGTGTTGTTGATTCTATTTCCGCATATGTCGTATGAGCGTCGTCGCGGAGAGAAGGCCGTGATACGATTCGATACGATCAGCAGCTGCTGGGTTGATCATGGCGAGGTTTTGACTGCCGTGTTTCGCATCAGAGGTGAAGACAAGCGGACGGGTTCCGACAGGCCTGCAAGTGAGGCTGATGGGCTGCCCAGATATATTGTGTAACCTATCACTTCCAATATCAGATCCTTTTTTCAGATCGCAAACACATCAATTATCTCGCAAGCACTTGCAACCTCTCCCATCCGACATATCTTCATCTTCACCTCCAAAAAGAAATCAAGTCGTGATGCGACATCCAATCCAGCACCGCCACATCTCCAGAAAAGGTAACGAAGATTCCCCGGACACACAAACCAACCATGACCATGTCGTCAATCCGCCAGACCCACAAATGAGTTTCCTGTGTACAGTACCGTTGTCAGATCTGGAGGTCCTGCCGCAGCGCTGGAAATCCATTTAAATTTTGCGGATCCCAGATTGCGATCCTGTGGCTACAGCGGGTCCCTGAAGAAACCCCCCCCCCCCCAAAAGACATCTGACTCG